>Ga0255759_10000071_pt1 | contig 85162 bp, 85 predicted proteins | sample 101ome_20_FD_179959 | JGI IMG/M metagenome (GOLD analysis project Ga0255759, IMG submission 179959) | Coastal salt marsh microbial communities from the Groves Creek Marsh, Skidaway Island, Georgia - 101404AT metaG (version 2) | ecosystem: Environmental > Aquatic > Marine > Intertidal zone >... | reverse complement strand
AAACAAAAAAAAAAAAAAAAACAAAAAAAAAAAAAAAAAAAAAAAAAAAAAAAAAAAAAAAAAAAAAGAAAAAAAAAAAAAAAAGGTGGTAAAAAAACAATAAAAAAGAGAATATAATAATATAATTATAATTATGAATTAAATAATTATATTATGAATTTTGATCAATAAATAACATATTATCCCAATAATGCGTGTATAGTATATCAAAATCATATGACTTTTGTATAAGTTCTTCGTATTTTTGATTTAAAAAATCAGTTGTGATTTGTTCCCAAGAATCAACAATAATGACAGGTAATCTCTCAAAAAGATGATCCTGAGTGGTAGAAATCATGATGGGTATAGTACCCATCATAAGTGCCTCCCAAGCTCGATGTGTGTCAATTCCTCGACCAGGAGGAGAGACACAGAATTTAAATGTTTTTAATTCTCTCATGTAATTTTCAAAGTTTGTTCCTTTACTAAAACCAAACTTATTTCTTAAAATGTTAGTAAGATTATGGCGGATACCTTTATGTGGTGAATATAATGGATTAGTAGTAGTCTGTGCATAATTAATATATAATAAATTTGTCTTGGAAGAAGAGTTGTATAGATTTTCTTCGGGTTTTAAACAAAGTTCGTTATATATTCTTAAATGTTCATCTTTCGACTCACCAAAAAAACGTGTAGTTTTCCATTGCCATTTAGGACCTAAAGGTATACCCATTAATTTATCATGAACAATAGCGGGGTTTTTAGTATACCATCTAATCAATTCATTTTTGTTTAATAGTTTATCAACTTTATTCTTGTAATCATTATCTTTACATGGAAAGTGAAGATATGGAACACAGTGATCGTCATTAGATGCAGTAATTAAAATAAAATTGTTAGTAAAATCTAATAGTTGATTAACAAAAAACGGTATGAAATCGGTTTTAATAAAAATGATAGGGTTTTTATATTGTGTAAAAACTTCAATAAATTCCTTTTCATATTTATAATTAGATTGTCTATTTTTATATAAATTATCAATAAATAGATTGGATTTTTTGGCCCAATAATCAACACTAATAAATGGTTCGGACATAATTTAATGATGTATAAAAAAAGTAGTTTAAGAACGTATTATAAATGTAGTAATTTATCAATTTGATTCTGGTCTTCTAATACATAAGACATCATAATCTCTCTTTCTCTCTCTGAGTTGTGCCATCTATCAAAATATTTGGATGAGAAGTCAATAACCTTAACTTCACAATTTTTACATTCAGTTTTAAACCAATTCATAACAGAAACACTTTTTGGTATAATAATAGTTCTAATAGTATTAGATAATAGAAATGGTAATATACAAAATGTACCAAATGAAAATATTAAATTCCGACATCGAGATAGTGTCATAATATCATTAATAAGGGTTGAACTTTTAAAAACGACATTTTTTAATTTTTTTCGTTGAACAAATTTTTTTAAATATGGCATAACAGGATTAGAATCATCTTCCGAGACAATACAAATCTTAGAACCGATATTTAAATTAATAATTTTGAGGTAATAATCAAGAGGAGGTTGTACATACATACCGTGAACAAGATTATTAAATATATCTCCTCCCCTAATGTGTATACATATGTCATAATAATCTTGTTCGTTATTTTGCATATTTAAAATAATGTATTTATTAAATATATATTCGAAATCATCAAAAGTTAATGTAATAACACCGCAAGGATTAAAACGTCTAGTTAAGTCTTCAACATTTGAGCATTTACAATATTTTTGTTCATCTTTTTCTAAATTTTTATTAGTTTTTAATTTAAAGAATGGATGTGAAGGGATTTCAATAGAAAAGGCTTTTTTTGTAATAAAAGCATAATGAATTAAATTAATTAAAGCTACTAAATGATTACCAGTTCTATTATGCCAAGCATGAAATTTATATTTACACATTCGTTATATAATAAATAATTAATTCTTTTTTAGAAATATAATGTATTTGACAAAAATTTATGTAATTCATTATACACCACTAAAAGAACGAAAAAAATTCATGGATGAACAATTTAAAAAGCAAGGTATAGAAGCAACATATATTTTAGAAAAAGATAGAGATGTTTTGACAGAAAAAGAATTAAAGATTTTTGATACAAAAAGAGCAGCAAATGGTAAGTTTCCATTAAATTTAGCTGAGTGTTCTGTAGCTTTAAAACACTTTGAAGCTTACAAAAGAATAGTAGAAGAAGGAATTGATCATGCTTTAATATTAGAAGACGATGTAAGTTTTTTAGTAGATAATTTTGAAGAAAAATTAACAGAATATTTCTATCAATTACCCGATGACTGGGATATGTTATTTGTAGGTTGTGGTTGGAATTTACATGTTCCAAAATTTGTATTAGATGAGAATAAAGATAGAAATGTATTTTTAAAAGGAAATAAAGGAACGGGAAGACCAGAGATGGAGGCAACAGGTTGGCCAATATGTGGTGGTTCAACACGTTGTATGGATGCGTATATGATAACAAATAATTGTGCTCAAAAAATAGTAAATATAGTAAATAGGTATTATAATAGTAGTGGTAAAATAGCACGACCAGTTGATATATGGTTAAATCAACAAATAGAATTTAATAATTTTAATGTATACTGGGGAGAGCCAAATTTAGCAAGACAGGGTTCGGAAAGAGGTGGCCCCAAAGATTTTAAAAGTTCAATAAAAACATGTACAGATTATAAAAAATAATACATATATATATGGAGAACTTTATAGGAATTTTTATTACATTATTACACATTTTATTAGTTTATGTTATAACAGCAGGAATAGTATTATCAAATAATCTAAATGTATTGTTAATATTTTTAATAGTATTATGTTTAATAATATTTCAACAGTATATATTTGGTAGATGTCCAGTAACACAATTTGAACATGGAAAAAATTTACCTAATGCTCCTGATTTAATTGAATACACAATTGCTAAGGGGAAACTTGGAAATGTTATAACAGAAAAATTAATTACTAATATAGGAATGATACTTGTATTAAATAAAATTGCGTTTGTATATATTTTAGAATATTATAAAAATAATACTTGGGTTTCATACATAAAAAAAATAATAAAATTATAAAATATTTTGATAATATATTAATGATTAAGAATGATTTAAAAAATATATTATCAAAACAATTTTTTGTAGGATTTACCTATTTAATATTTGGATTATTTCTTGTATTAAAAAAAATATCACCTATATATTTATTATTTTGTTTAGCATTTATGCAATTTTATAGTTATTTTATACACGTATTATTTCATACAATTCCTTATATAAGAGAAGTACATTTAATTCATCATGAAAAAAAGATTATTTCAAAAAAACTAGATTTATTATTTGAAACAATATTAAATTTTTGTTTCTTTGGAATATTATATTTTATTCAAGAATTAACAGGCATTAAAATTATACCTACAAAAATTATAATATATGCTGGATTAGTGTATACATCTAGTCATATAATAAATTATTCAATATTAAATGTAAATGATATACATGAAAAACACCATTTAAAAGAAGATGGCATATATAAATATAATTTTGGTCCTAATATAGTAGATTATGTTATGGGTACAAATTATCACAATGATTGTGAAGATTTAAGACACATGTATCCAAACATAATATTAAGTTATTTTTTTACAGAACTGATTAGTAGATTTTTTTAATCCATAGAAATAAAATCATGTTCAATAGGTATAGTACAATTCCGAATATTCCATAAGTCTTTAACATGAATTCCGTGTTTTTCTTTTTTATAACCTTTGTGACCAAAATATTTTGGTGTATAGACAGTTTTATTTTCTAGATCGTCTAATATATATATAGACCACCAATTAAAAGTAGAGTTAGAAATAGCAATATTTTTAAAATGTTTTACAATATGAAAATCAAAAGTATCGTTGGGTGCTGATAACATAACAATTTTGTCTTTATATTGGTCAAAATAACTCATATATTTATTAATTCTCTTATCATCAAATGGATGAATTCTAAAATAAACTTTATTGAAGTTTTTCATCTTTAATACATTTAAGTAATAATTAGGGTGAATACCCTCACTACTCGGATTATTTTCGCCTTTATACATTATTTCTCCCAATCTAACAAAACAAATAATATCATTATCATTAACAGTAAAATCAATACTAGGAATAAACTTTTTCTGTTCCTCCATAATAACATATTTAATAATACGATTATAATTATCATTTAAGAATTTGGAGTGTTGTAAAAAATCTTTTGTCTCATAATTATAATGTCCATCATATTTTAGATTATCTTCATTATCATAATGTCCAGAACCAATATTTTTAACAGGTAAGTTAGTATTAAGATTACTAATATGTGCTATTTTTTGACTATCAAAATATATATACTTTAAAAATTTTTTAGGGACACCCCCCCTTAAATGTAAATTATGTAAATCAGCATATGTTAACATAGTAACAAACTGAAATAGTTTATTTCCTAGTCCACAAGCATTACTGTTTACGATTCCTCCACCTCGAATACTCATTATAATTATTTATATATAATATTTATTAAATAATATCGTAATATTAATAAATATTAAATAAACAATAATAATAAATGTCGGAAGAACTTCCAATATTACGATGTAAACATAACTCAGGGTTTTATTCTTGTTGTATGTATAAATTATGGCAGATAATCCAATATTATAACAGATATAAAAGTGTTCCTAAAGAAATAGATGTACGAGAACAGTTTAGATGGTATAAACCCGGAGATTTAAATGAAAATATTTCGTATGATTTTTTTGAAAAACCACGTAATGATATAGAAATAGTATACAACGGAGAAATTGATTTTGATCATGAATATCAATGGATTAATTTCAAAAAATTTAATTATTCAATATTTACCCCATTTATTATAAAATATTATACTCCAGTTCCAAAAGTATATGAAATTGTAAATGAAATGGAAAAGAAATATAAATTAGATTATGAAAATCTAGGAGTATTATTTTATAGGGGAAATGATAAGAGAAAAGAAACAAAGCCAAATAATCAAATACCAAATTATAATGAACATATAAAAAAGGGGAGAGAGTTAAAAACACGGAATCCAAATATAAAACTAATAATACAATCCGACGAAACAGAATATATAAATGAGATGCTTACAAATTTCCCTGACTCGATAGTGTTCCATGATGAAATACGTCATATGAATAATAATAGAAGGGGAACAGTAGATAAAGTAGCAGGTTTTGGGGGGGAATGGACGTCAGAAGTAGGTAAACAAAATTACGAACATAGTTTCAAATTTATGGCAATAATGATAATAATGTCAAAATGTAAGCATCTAGTATTAAACATAGGTAATTGTTCATTATGGGTGTGTTTTTTTAGAGGAAATGCAGAAAATGTTGATTTATATGTAATGAACAAATGGGAATAAAAGTGTTGGAAACTGAATGATTTCAACAATTTGATGGTGTTGTAACAAATAGTATAAAATATCAAATATCTACAGTAATTTTAATATAATGTTTTCCGTCGTGAACCTCGTTAAGAATAATATATTCATTCCAGTCCAAAATAGTATTATCTGGATTAGTAACAAAATCATATTCATCAATTTTAACCAAAGTATTTATACCAGATTTAGTAATAAATCTTTCTTTTTCTTGGTTGGTTTGTGACAGTATATTTATAACTTTATTATTAATTTCATTTTTTCTACCAGTATAATTATAAATAATATTAGGAGTATGGTATAATATTTTCACATCATTTTTACTACTAATATAATCGGTTGTTTTATAATTTCTAATAATGGATCTTTTATATAATGCTCTATCTTCAATACCCCAACCCCATATATTATTGGGGTGACCATTAATATCATTAATAACGTTTTTTCGAAATTTACATATTCCTCCACATGATTCATTATGAGGATACCATATTCTAACAATATCATTATTATCGTTATAATAATGTTTATGAGAGTTATTTAAGAATGTATCTACATCATGAAAAATAAAAGAATTGTTACACATATGATTATATTCTTTAACACCAATATTCAATAATTTACCTCTATTGAATTCTTTTCCATCTATTTGTTCTACAATTAAGATTAATGTATTAATACCCAACGTATCAAGAAAATAATCAATCTTAGTTTTGAAAAAATCCAAATGTTCTTTTCTATCTCGATATGGTACAATTATTATATTATCATACATAATTTATAATAATACAATAAAAATTATTTATAATTTAAACTACCCATATACCACCGATTATGTGAAATCATTCGTCTTCTCTTTTCTTCAGCACCTTTAATAAAATTATAGTGTCGTAGATATGGGTCGGTATCTTTTCTTTCTTTTTTATCAATTTCCTTAATATAATTACCATTTGGATATTGAGCATCAGGTAAATATTGAAATGACAATAATTTTTGGGTCATTAATTCACCAATATATCCTTGGTCGTTTTTACTATATGCTTGTTTTTCAATAAGAGTTTTTTTAGAAAACAAATTCAAAGTATTAGGTGTTTTACGAATAATGTAAAATCCACTACATGGTCCAGATCTTGGATATTCATGTTGAATAAATAACTCAACACTAGGATTATTTAACATTCTTCTATAAGCATCAATTAAAAAATAAGCATTTTCAAAAACAATATCTCCATCAGTAAATAGAACAAAATCATATTTCTGTAATTCACTATGCATTATATCTAATTTTCGTGCAGTATATTCGTTCCAATTTTTATCGGCATAACTAGTTTCATGTCCAAAATAGTCTTCATATAATATTACCCTACTAGTCTTATCCTTTAAATATTCATAACAATCTTTATCAAAACAAAAAATTTTTAAATCTAGATTAATATTTATCATCTTATAACTTTTTAAACAATTAAGTGTCATATTACGATATCCACTATTGGTAACAGTCATAAATGATAATTTTCTATGAATATCTTTCAAATCTGGTAATGATCTTATATCCATAGGATATGCACATCCTGCTCCAAAATTTCCTCGAAATTTATTAACCCAAAAGTTGGCATTACTAATGATTTGTTTTTGTGTATCATCATCATAAAATGATAAAAATAATCTAGAAAAATCATATTTTGTATTTTTCATTTCTTCATACTTTTTATTTAGATATTCAGTTGTTATTTCGGTATAATCAGTAGTATATATAATAGGAAGTCCTTGAAATTTTTTTTTAATATCTTCATTATGTTCACATATAGGAATACATTTAAATACTAATGATTCGTATGTTCTATGTGTATCAATACCGTTACCTTCGGGTGAAAAAACAAATTTACTTAATAAGAGATCTCCAAAAAAGGCACTTCCTTTAGTTGTTTGGGTAAAAGATCTTGCATGAAGAGTGTTTAATATTGATTGTCTTGTAATTGGTTGTTTATTTCCTCCCCAATCTCCTCTTCTTTTTCTATCAGTATTTGCATTAATAGAAAGTGAGTATAATTTAGAGTTGATTTGATTACGATTATCAGTAATAGTTTTATTTAAACTATCAATATATTTTAATTGACAAGATATACTTATTCCAATTGGAAATGGTAGCATTAAATCACCACCACTTTGTACGGAACAATTAATAATAACTTCATTTAGTGGAATTTTAAAATTGCACCATTCGTCAAATGTCATGATTAAAGACGAAATTTTCATATATATATTGTATAGTAATATTAATAAATAAATATAACGAATATAACACTTTATAAAAGATGTTATTATATAATTTCTAAATATAATATATGGGTTTTACAAAAAGGAATTTAAAAAAATACAAAAGTAAGACTAGAAAAAGATTAAACACAAAAAATAACAATTTTTATGGTTATGTGAATTCAGTATGGTTTAATAAAATTAAAATAAAAGAAGATAGGGTTTCAATAAATGAGTATAATATCTTACAGGATAAAGTTGATAATGAGTTAATAAATATAGGAAAAGACCTAAGAAAAGATAAAAATATAGATAATTTATATTCTTCATATTATAATTTTCATGCAAATAAAAATACAGTAGAATTAGAAATACAAAAGATGATTGCATATTTTGAAGTAGCACGAAAAGACCGTAATAATTTATTTAAATACTTAGGATATTGTAGTAAATACAGAATAAATCACCCTTTTTATTGGGCGATACAAATAAATCCGAAAGATAGTACAAAATATTCTTGTAATATTGGAGAAAATGGACTGGGGTTATCTGATATAGGTCATTATAAAAAAAAAGGGCCATATACAGACATTCGAAGCCAATATTTAAAATACATCAAAAAAAGTTTTGATTTATTATTAGGAGATAATCATAGATGTAAAGCGGAAGATGTATTAAAAATAGAAACATACTTAGCACTTTTTACAAATACAGATGTTGAAAATAGAGACACAAAAAAAACATATAATGTGTATAGTCCATCTGCACTTAATAGATTGGGATTTAATGTTCAAATGTTTTTAAAAAAAATAGGATATGAAAAAATTCCGACAGAAATAATTCTTAACAATCCAATATATACCAAAGTAATATGTAAATATTTAAAAAATTGGAATAATGATTTTTTTTATTCATACTGGGTATTTAAAATATTCAATAGTTTTGCGAGATACCATGAAGAATGGAGAAAACATGAATTTGAATTTTATGAACATTATTTAATGGGTCAAAATAAAATAATATCTCCAGAAAAATTTGCATTTAAACATGGTATTAGTATTATTTTAAATACAGAATTAACAAATAGATATATGAAAAAACATGGAAATACACAAAACATAGAATATTGTCATGAACTTTTTAAAAAAATAAGATGTGTTTTTAGAAAAAGACTAGAACATAATTGTTGGTTATCATTAGAAACAAAGAAATTAGCACTAAAAAAATTAGATAGTATGGTATTACACTGCGGTCTTAAAAAGAGATTTATAAATGACCCAAAAATAAATTTTAAAGAGGATAACCCTATATATAATTATTTTGAATATAGAAAGTGGTATATAAATAATCAGATTCATTTGAATTTTAAAGAAGTAAATACAAATATTTGGGATAGATTTGATTCAGAAAATGTGTTTGATGTAAATGCATATTATTTTCCACTAATGAACCAAATAATTATACCAAATGCAATATTACAATCACCATTTATTAATAATAAAAGAAGTATGACTTATAATTTAGCTTATATAGGGACAACAATTGGTCATGAAATGATACATGCATTTGATGATGAAGGATCACAATATGACCATAATGGAAATTTAAAAAATTGGTGGATTGAGGTTGATAAGAAAGAATATATGAAAAAACAAAAGTCTGTTGTTTCACAGTATGAAAACTATGCAAAAAAAATAGATCATTTTAAATTAAATGGTAGATTTAGTCTGGGAGAAAATATAGCAGATATAGGTGGTTTAGCAATAGCCGAAGAAACTTTATTAGATTACTTACGTGAAGAAAATTATACAGAGGAAAAAATTGATGAAGAGTTGAAAAAATTCTATATTTATTATTGTGAACAATGGAGAACAAAAATAAAAACTCAAGCGAAACATGAACTTAGTGCAACAGATGAACATGTAAATCCAAAGTATAGAGCAAATATGTCATTAGCAAGATGTAAAAATTATTTAAGATTATTTAATATAAAAAAAGGTGACTTAATGTATTGGTATGATGGGGATCAAATATGGTGATAAAATATTGTAAATAAATTATATCATTATTATATCATATAATATTCATTAGGCCATTTTCCATGTAATTCTCTATAATGTATATTATTAATATTTCTTATAAAATTCCTCTTCTTTTTTTGTCTATTCCGAAATTTTTTCTGAAATATTCTAAGCCAACAAGTTTTTATAATAGCTAATGTATATCCTTTATAATAAACGCGCTTAATAATCTCTACTGTTGGATTATAATTTAATATAATTTTTTTATAATTCCGAATATTTGGATGTGTATTATCATGAATAATATCCGACAATTCATGTAAATGTTTTTTATAATGTTGTAATTGATTATTTACATAATAATCATAAATATTAATAAATCCATATGGTACGATAGAACTAATATATGTATAACTGTTTATTATATATGGGTCAGTTTGGTCATCATATGATGATGGAATATATAATTGAACTATACCTAAGTCAGTTTTTTCACTTTCAATAATCTCATTAGGTGTTTTAATAAATTTATCCCATTCATTATCAAAGAATTCTTGATTACTGTCTTCAATTTCAGAGAGTAATTCTTCAATATCTGGATCCCATAGAATCTGATCATCTACATCCCTATCATTAAACTGATAAACCATATTCATTAATATAATAATATAATTAATAACTATATTATTATATCAATTTTAATTTTAATTAGACAGTAATTCCAAAATTTTCATTTAAAATATTATTTTTTGAAGTATGTTTATTTGTTTTTCTTTTAATTTGATATGTAGATGATGATGTTATGTTTTCCTTATTCATTATAAAATCATTATTTTCCTCGTGTAATTCAGGTAATATTTTAGTTAATGGTTTATCAACAACCATAAAAAGTCTATCATTTTGTAGAAGTTTACGATATTCTTGTATGGATAGATTACCATAATACTTATCTAGAGTATAAAATGGATTTGGTGCTGGTTTAATATTTTTTGTATAGTTGTATATTTTACAATATATATGGTTCATTAAGTGATATCTTTCAAACTTAGCAGAAGTATCAATATTTTCATTCATTAAAAAGGAAACACCGCATTCAGGACTACAAAAACATCCATAACAATAATAAGTATCCTTTAATTTATATTTAGGAATATGAATAGTATAATTGTCAAAATCATGTGTACACCAAAAACAAGCTGATTTATTATTAATAATAGTATTTGTGTGTAAAAACTCTTGTAAATCCTTTAATTTTTTATTAATATTTTTAATACTAACATCATTATCATTTATAATCGCATTAGTTGTTTCTTTATTATTCTGAATAATAATATTATTTTTGTTATTTACTTCAATACTATTAATTGACGTAACATTATTGTTATCATATATTTGATAATTAAGATCACCCATTTTACTATTATTAGTAATATCTAATTCAAGATTAGACATACTATTGAAGGCATCGTGTGTTTCAATATCACTACTATTACATTTTAAATGTAATATTACATTTTTCTTAATATAATTGTTATCATTAATAGACGTTAAGTTTTCTACAATCTTACCGCCTTTAGGTTTTCTCCCTCTTTTCTTAGGTGTTGGTGGTTCGACAACTTCTTTTGGTTGTTCAGACTGTTTTTCTTTCTCTAATTGCTCATAATATGATTTTGGTTTTCGCCCTCTCTTTTTTTTTATAGGTGCATCAGAAACAACGATATTCTTTGTATTATCTTCTGTGTTTTCTGTCATTTGTTTATAAAGAAGAAAAAACTTTAAGTTATTTCAATATATTATTTAAGATGGTTACTCTGGAATAAAACATTCTGTAATAATAGAGTTGTTATTTTTTTGTTCTGCAATATTTACTTCTTCATGTGTGGGATTACGTGTTAGATTATGTTGTATATAACATTGCCTGCATAATGGAATATATTCATCTTCTCCTCCAATTAATGTTTGAGAATCATTATGACTAATTCTATGAGAAAATATAGCTGTATTACCATTACAACAGAACTTACATAAAGACGGTAGTTTTTCAACTTTGTCACAAAATGGTATAAGTTCTAATAAAGAACCGAATGTTTTACGTTTAAAATCGCCATCCAGACCACACACATATACGATTTTATTGTATTTTTCAACTAGCAACATAACAGATTGCTTTATATCAGAAAAGAACTGACCTTCATTAATCAAAATAACTTGTGATTTCATAATTTTCTTAGAAACTTCTGTTTTATCTGAAGTAGGTATACGTTTAATATGATAATATATATTACTAAGTAATTCACATGGTGCTTCAATTAATGAATGTGATGATAATCTGGAATCAGTTGTAAATCTATTATCTGTTTTATGATTTATAATTAAACAATCAATATTAACAATTTGACATTTTTTGTATATTTCTAACAATCTAGATGTTTTACCTGAAAACATTGGTCCAATAATTAATTCAAGGTAACCGTTAGTATTAATTGGTAAGAGCGACATTTTTATAATATAGCTAAATAAAATTATAAATCATTTTTAATTAAAATAGATTAAAAACAAATAGGTAATAAAAATATGAATAATTCTATACCATGGGTTGAAAAATATAGACCAAATAACTTTGAAAATATAGTATTGGACTTAAATAATGAAGTGATATTTAATAATATAGTTGATATGAATATTTTTCCAAATTTATTGTTTTATGGTCCTCCAGGAACAGGAAAAACAACTACAATTATAAACTTAATAAAGAAATATCAAGAACGATATAATCAAGTTCATAAATCATTAGTAATACATTTGAACGCATCGGATGAAAGGGGTATTGAAATTATTAGATCTCAAATAATGCAATTTATAAACTCAAAACCTCTTTTTTCAAATGGTTTAAAATTTGTAATACTAGATGAGGTAGATTATATGACAAAAAATGCCCAACAGGCATTAAAATATTTGTTACAATCATATAATGAAAATGTGAAATTTTGTTTAATTTGTAATTATATAAGTAAAATTGATGAATCATTAAAGAAAGAATTTATAAGATTAAAATTTAATCAATTGCCATGTGACAAAATATATAATTTTATTGAAAATATAGTAAAAAATGAAGATTTAAACATATCAAAAAATGACATTATTTTAATACAAAAATTATTTAAGTCTGACATAAGAAGTATGATAAATTTTTTACAATCAAACCAAGAATTAAAAAGAAACGAAAAAATAAAAATAAAAATAATTAATGATACAATATGGGATACATTAACAGATAAAATAAAAAAAAATAATAAAAAAATAATATCAAATGTGTCTTCATACATAAATGAAGTATCAATTGAATATAATATTGATCAAAAACATATGATTAAAAATTATATTAATTATATGATTGATAATAATATTAATAATATTATAAGTGAAAAATTTTTAAATTTTGTTGAAAATATATTACATGTATCAAATGTAAAAAACGGTGTATATATTACATATTTTATTTGTCAAATGAAGAATTTTTTAATGAATGAGGATAAGACGATTTAACAGAAGGTGATTTTGGATACGTAGGAGAATTAAAATGTGTCAGCTCACGTTTGTATAACTTTTCTAAAAAGTTATTAACAGGTGGAGACCCTGAAAAGTGTGGATCAAACATATTTTGTTTTAGGGTATATTCTTGGGAGTGTGTTCTCTTTATAGGGTAACCTACAGTAGATATATCCATACATTCTTCTTGGACTGTTTCCATTATTATATATAAATATATTTTTTATTAAAATTTTTGTTTAATAAAAAATTGATTTATTTAAATTATTTAAAGCATATATATAAATATATATAAGATGGACTTAGAGGATGAATGGGCTACATTTTTTGAAAATTCAGATAATATAAACAATATTGATGAAAATGAAAATGAAAACGTAGAAGATACAAGAGATATGGAAGTTCCTAAATCAACCGATATATATATCTCTACTAAAACTAAAATTTGTTATCTAAATCAAAATATTGATTTGTTTGATGTTTTTTGGAAATTAGAATTAGTTCAATATTACAAAAATGAAGAAGGAATTATAAAAAAGCAAATGAAATTCAATTCTTTAGACAAGAACACTTATGAAAATACATTAAAGTATATTGAAAAAGAAAAAGCTAATAATTATGTAGAAGAAACACTAATACAACATGTAGATACGATTAGTGGAAGTAAAATAAAATTTAAAGATATAAGAAAAATAAGTATTGGTATATCAAAAAAAGATATTTTGAGTTATAGAAGTAAACCTAAAAGTGCATTTTATAACTGCTTTGTAATATTAATAAGACTTAATCATAATGGTGAATATAAGGAAATACATATTAAAATATTTAATACAGGTAAAGTTGAAATTCCTGGTATTCAAGATGAAAGTATATTTAAACGTTCATTAGATTACATACGCAATATAATGTCAACATTTTATCCTGATATTTCATTTATTCCAAACAAAATAGAAACAGTTTTAATAAACTCTAACTTTTCATGTGGTTATTTAATCAATCGAGAAAAATTATTTATTAAATTGAAAAATAAATATAAGATTAATGCATCATATGATCCTTGTTCTTACCCAGGAATACAATGTAAATATAAGGTAACTCATAACGAAATAAATTACGAATTATCATTTATGGTTTTTAGAACAGGAAGTATTTTAATAGTTGGCAAATGTAATGAAGATGTTCTTTATATTGTTTATGAATTCTTAAAAAAGGTGTTAACAGATGAATATCAAGAAATAAAACAATACGGGGCAAATTTACCTGAAAAAACTAAAAATAAAAATAAAAAAGTAAGAAAAAAGAAAATAACGGTAACAAGTGTTATATAATTGATCTATCCATTTTATAAAGAATTTTGTCTATATTATATTTTTTGTTTTCTATTGTTTCAAATATATTAGAATAGTTATTATACAATTTTTCTAAACACCTGCTCTTATCACAGTATGTTAACATCTTTTTCTCGAATAACTTTTCATAAAATGAATTTATTTTTATAATGTTACTAGGTAGTAAATCTGTAATATTATCAGTACTTGTTAAATATGACGAAAATACTGTTTGATATAACAATATCAGATTATTTACATTTTTAAATCTAATATTATCTTCTTTCTGAAGCTTAAATTTTTTTTTATATGAATCGGATATTTCATAAATTGACTTTCTATATACGTATGAAATTGCGTCATTTAATGTTAAATTTACAAAAACTATTTCGGATTCCTTGTTAGAAATTTGATTAATGTATTCAATATAAAAATATATACTATTGAAAGCATACATTTTTGTTATTTCTAAGTTTTTAGTGTATAACAATATAATTTTGAATACATTTACGATAATATTAATACCTTTATCTACATAATATTTTTCAACCTTAGTATTAGAATCTAAGCAACATTTTAAATACTGTTCTAATAAAACCTTTAGGCATACATAAATATCTTTTAGGGAACAATTTAAGGATTCTTTATAAATATCGGGGTTTTTTAAATTAAATTCAGGACTATCCATATATTATTGTATATTTTTTATTTAATTCGTTTAAAAGTATTTAAAGAATTTAAGTCATTATTTTATAAAATGAGCGAGAAAGTCGAAAATTCTGAGTCATCATATAGAACTCCTTCTGAATTAACTATGAAACATGCGGTAAAATTATCTATAGTACAAGATAAGCCTATTATGATGGATTATTGGGTACATTCTTTAGACAAAAAGGCGCTGATCGGTGTTAGAGAGAACAACGAAAAACTTTTGGTTAAAAGTGAGGAAGAATACACTAGTCCTATTGCTAAAATTTACAAGGTAGAAACTGAATTTATTGCTGAGACCGAAAATTCAATTTATATTGTTTCAACAGATATCCCAACAAAGAAAATTTCTGGTTAATTAAATTTATTCGTATATTATTTTAAATTATTATTATTAAAAATAATATGATTACTCTTGATAAACTAATATGTTATTATATTAATCTAGATATTGACCATACAAGAAATGACCACTGTATTAAACTATTACATGATATTAATTTCGATGAAATAAATAGAGTTATCCCTATAGACAAACGTTCTTCTGAAATAGGAAATAGTGAAAAAAAGTGTGTGAGATGTCGTCACACTAAAGGATACGGTAAACCAAGAGGTTTTAAAAGTTTAACTATGACCACACACAAAATATTTACTGATATATTAAATAGGGATGATAATACTTATTATTTTATTTTTGAAGATGATATCGAATTGACTTCTAGCATTAAAAGAAGTGATTTTAAACATATATTAAAAAATGATTTTTTAAAAATTAACAGCAACGTTGATTTTGTATATATAGGGCTAATTATACCTAATACAGAAGTTGAAAATAAAATTAAACCGTTTGACCCAAATAATGCAAATGGTTATGCTACACACGCATATGCTATAAATAAAACTGGTATAAGAGAACTACTAAGAAGAATACCTTGTTGGCATCAGCCCATAGATGGAATGTATAGACATTTTATTAGAGCGCCATTATTAGGATTTGAACATTGTGCCAGATACGGAGCAGGACACAGAGGATACATTTTTCAAGATAGAGAAGCGGAATGGTATGATGGAACCAGAATAGTAACAAAAGATGATATAGCTGAAAATCTAGAATATGAAAATAGTGAAATTAAATATTAAGATAAAAGGTAAACTATAAAATATTTTTTAGAGTTTCTATTTGTTCTTCTGACAATTTTTCAGGAAATTTAATATTAAATTTTATGAATAATCTACCAACTTGTTCACCACGTTTCATTCCCATTCCACAAATTTCTCTTACATAGTTTGGTTTAATAATATTACCAGATTGGTTACTAATTTTATAGTTTTTACCATTTATATGATCTATTTGATAACTAAATCCACATAATGCCTCTTTTAAAGAAACATCTTTATTTATTGTTAAATTCATACCATCACGTATAAACTCAGTTGCATTATTTACTTTAAAAATTATTTCAATATCGCCAGATAAATTATCTGTTACATGACCTCTATTTTTTAAAAATATTTTTTCATCATTATCAATACCACATGGTATTTCTATATATATGGTTTCATTTTCTGTTTTAGCCTCACCATTATTAATTATTCTCTTTTGTATTGATAACATATGAGCATTATTTCCTTCATATGCTTCTTTTAATGTTAATGTAATTACTTTTTTTATAGTATCTGGTTTTTTTGGAACACGTGTTCTAACAGGATTTCCATTATGAAATACTCTAATATTTGGACCCGCCATATTATGTTGAAAACCACCACTAAATGGATCGCCTCTAAAAAACATATTAAAAACATCAGGTGGCATTCCTCCCATTCCTCCCATTCCTCCCATTCCTCCCATTCCTCCCATTCCTCCCGTTCTTGGCTGCCATCTTCGTTTATTATCATATTCTGATCTCTTTTCATTATCACCTAAAGTTGTATATGCTTCATTTAATTCTTTAAATTTCTCTTGATCACCTCCTCTATCAGGATGATGTTCCAAAGATAGTTTTCTATATGCTTTCTTTATATCTGACATATTTGCATTTTCACTAATTCCCAATATATTGTAATAATTTTTACTCATTTAAAATATATTATACAAAAACTTAAATACATTTTTACTCATTATAATAAATATGAATTCTTTTATCAAAAAATATCAACCCGACACTTTAAAAGATTTTGGACTAGAAGATAGTACACACGAATTTATTAATACTTTAATCGATATAGATAGCTTAAATGTATTATTTGTAGGTGACCCAGATGCAGGTAAAACAACTATTTTAAAATGTATTATTAAAGAATATTATAAAGGATATGAGGAGAATGACTACAATAACAACATTATTTATTTAAATTCAGCACAAGAACAAGGCATTCAATTTTATAGGAATGAAGTAAAAACTTTTTGTCAAACATGTAGTATTATAAAAAATAGAAAGAAAATTGTAATTATCGATGATTTGGATCTAATTAACCAACAAAGTCAACAAGTTTTTAGAAATTGTATAGACGTTTATAAAAATAATGTGAATTTTATATGTTCTTGTACAAATTTAAAGAAAATTATTGAAAGTATTCAATCCAGACTTATGATTATAAAAATACCTAAAATTGATCAGGTTAAATTAAACCAAATTTGTAATAAAATTACAACTCTAGAAAAGATTAATATTGATGAAAAATCATTACATTTGTTCTTTAGATACTGCGAAAATTCATTACGTATCATGATAAACTATTTAGAAAAATTTAAACTATATAATCAACAAATAGATAGTGTTGTAATAAACTCACTTTGTACTAATATAAATGATTGTATATTTGATGAATTATTAGTTTTACTAATAAATAAGGATATCATCTCTTCTATTCAATTATTAAAAGGTATATATAATCAAGGTTATTCTGTAATGGATATTTTAGATTGTTTTTTTAGTTATATAAAAAATACTGATAATTTATCAGACGAGAGTAAATATAAAATTATTCCTTATATTTGTAAGTATATACATATTTTTCATGATATTCATGAGGACGAAATAGAATTATCTTTATTTATTAATAATATCATTAAATTAATTTAATAATTATTTATAGTATTAATATATGGATATCTTTAAAAACGTATTAAGTCTTATTATTCCTGAACCTGTTGTTGAAAATTTCTTTGGATCATCTGAAACCAATAATTATAATGATGAAACAAAATGTAATGATATTAATATTAATTATCCTAATACAGCTGCTATTGCATCTCTTGATATAAATAAAGCAGGACCTGAGACAATAATTCAGTATACAGAAAATCGTACAAAAACAGAAAAAGTAGCTAAAACTTTATCTCATTATCCTTTAAGAGATTTTTATATTAAAACAGCCTATAACTGCTGTGCTGTTGGAGCATTTAAAAAAGATTATGTTGATATTTGTGCTTTAAAAAATGCAATAAAACAAGGATGTAGATGTCTTGATTTTGAAATTTATTCAGTTAATGATAAACCCGTTATTGCCACATCATCTGCAAAAACAAATTATATTAAAGAATCTCGTAATTATATACCTTTAGAAAAGGCGATGTCTGTTGTAGCAAATGAATCATTTAATACTCCTTCCCCTTGTCCATTTGACCCTATGATACTACACTTTAGAATTAAGAGTGAAAATAGAAAAATATACGCAACTATTTCTGACATTATTAATAGAAATTTTACTAAAACAAAATTACCTAAGAAATTCGGTAGAGAATATAATGATAAGAATTTAGGAGATATACCAATTAAACAATTAAGAGGAAAAATTATTATATCAGTTGATAAAACAAATAGTTATTTTGAAGATACATCATTAGATGAATATGTTAATATTTGTAGTAATTCTATGTTTATGCGTTTACATCGAGATTATGATATTAAATATATACAAGATTTTTCAGAATTAACTGATTACAATAAAACTGCTATGAGTTTTGTATTACCAGATATTTCGGCTAATCCAGATAATACAAATCCTGTTGTAGCTTTAAAATACGGTTGTCAATTTGTAGCTATGAATCTACAAAATAATGACGAAAATATGAAATATTATACTAAATTTTTTAATGATTATGGTTCAGCATTAGTTTTAAAACCTAAACACCTCAGAAAAATAGATAAACTTGTTGAACTTCCACCTTTACAAGATCCATCTCTTTCTTATGCAGATAGGGAAGTTAAAGATCAACATTATGATTTAAGAATATAATTTTTTATATTGTAAATATATGAGGAGATATAGAAAAAAATCTATTAAACTAACCGATAAATCAAGTAAAGCAACAAACCATAACAGAACTAAAAAAAGTATGCGTGATGATACAATCGATGAAAAAGACGAAGTTATAACATCTAAAAAATACGTAAATTGTAAATCAAAAGATTTCGGTGAGTGTGAACTAGAAATATTAAGAAATGCTGTTAATAATATAGAAAATAAAAAAGGTGAAGAAGTTACTAATACACCAGAAGTAAAACAAATAATACAAATTGTAGAAGATTTTATAAAAGATAATAATTTGGTTTGTTATGGAGGGACGGCCATTAATAACATTCTTCCAAAAAGAGACCAGTTCTATAATTTTGATATTGAAATGCCTGATTATGATTTTTTTTCATCAAATGCGATGAATGATGCTAAAAAATTAGCTGATTTGTACAAAAAAAAAGGATATGATGAAGTTTTGGCTACAGCTGGTACTCATTATGGTACTTTTAAGGTATTTGTCAATTTTATACCTGTAGCTGATATCACACAAATGAGTCATGAAGTTTTTGATGTCATTCAAAAAGAATCTATTCGTGTTGCACAAATTAGATATACACCACCTAATTTCTTACGTATGTTAATGTATCTAGAAATTTCAAGACCTGGAGGAGATGTAAGTAGATGGGAAAAAGTACAAAAAAGGTTAAACGCACTTAATAAAAATTATCCACTTAAATTAAGATCATGTGTTAAAAAAACATTACAACCTGGTTTTAAATTTACAAAAGATAAGGCGCTGAAAATACATAAATGTATTAGAGATGCTGTTACTGATAATGGATTTGTATTTTTTGGTGGCTATGCAACATATTTGTATTCTAGATATATGTCTGATAAAATTAAAACTAAATTTGACAGAGAACAATCGCAATTTGATATATTAGCAAAAGATATCCACCGTGCTGCAATTTTAGTTAAAGAAAGATTAATGGACAAATATATTTATGAAAAAAATATCAAAATTATAGAACATCCACCGGTTGGTTCAATTACTCTTCAGATTGTTCCTGAACATATTGAAATTAAAGTACATAATCAAACTGTATGTATCATTTTTAAACCAGTAAACTGTCATAGTTATAATGAAATAGAAGTTGATAAAGTTAAATACAAAATCGCAACTATTGATACTATGTTAAGTTTCTTTTTATCTTTTATTTATTCAAAACGTGATTACTTCAATAGAGACCGTATTCTTTGTATGGCTGATTTCCTTTATAATGTTCAACAAAAAAATAGGTTATCACAAAAAGGTATTTTAAAAAGATTTAATATTGACTGTTACGGTAAAGGTGTTACAAAAGAAGACATTAGACAAGAAAAATCTGATGCTTTTCAAAAGTTAAAATCAAAACAAAATACAGATGAATATGATAGGTGGTTCTTGAAATATAGACCTAGTGGAGATAATGTTGAGGATACTGAATGGAAAAAATATACAGAAAAAGAATTATTAAGTATGTTAAAAAATGCACAAAAGAATAAAAATGCAGAAAATGATAAAAAAGATAAAAATACAACAAAAAAACGCAGAAAAAAAAGTAAAAAGAGTAAAAATACCAGAAAATTTATATTATTTTAACCAAAAATTATATTAAAATATTATTTAAATATAATTTACATTATAATTTATAATTATGTTTCACGATATTAATAACGGTATTATACAAATTATTCAATATGCAGCTTTTCAACCTGTTATTACAAAACTATTAGAACATGAAAATATTACTTATTATATTATGATTTCATCACCAATTATACTATTATTTATATTATTATTTTGTTTTGATTATAATACATTAAATAAACAACTTTTTTTGAGATTTTACTATAATAATTTCATTTCTTTTCCTGCAGAACTACAAATTACTGGGGAACGTTATTTAAAACATTGTAATTATACTACAAAATCTAGTGTATTCACCAGCGAATTATTTAATGCTCTATGGGATTACACAATAAATAAAATGAATGCAGATATATATGCTATTAAAGAATGGAGAACATTTCAAATGGAAAATGATGTATTACATGATGACAACGTAAATAATAATAAATTTGTAATTAATCAAACATCTTCTATATATCTTGAAGATGATATTCATTTAACAGTAAAAACTATTAATGATAAAGTAGAAGTATCCTCCGGTTATGCAAAAACAGAAGTTGATCAAGAAAAAATTATAATGACACTATTTTCTTATAATAAAGATGTGTATTTTTTAAAGAATTTTTTAAATAATTTATGTAAGGAATACCAAAAAAGAAAGGATGAAGAAAGACAAGGTAAACTTTATCATTATTACTTAAATGATATTAGTGATGGTGATAGTATGTGGAAAGAAACACCTTATGAAAGTAGTAAGACATTTGATAATCTTTTTTTTGAAGGTAAAAAAGATACACTTAAAAGAATTGATTTTTTCTTAAACAATAAAGATTATTATTATAAATGGGGAATTCCTTATACACTTGGTATTGGATTACATGGTCCTCCAGGAACAGGAAAAACTTCATTCATAAAAGCACTTGCTAATAAAACTAAAAGACACCTTATTACAATTTCATTAAATAAAATAAAGACTGAAAATGATTTTATGAGTGCTTTCTCTACTACTTTTCGGTGTAATGATGAAACAAAAAAATATTCTTTTAAAGATGTTATTATTGTATTAGAAGATATTGATTGTATGAGCGAAATTGTTTTTCAGAGAAATAATGAAAGTGATAGTGATAATGATAATGATAATGAAACAAAAGAACAAGATAATCCTCATCAAAATAAAGAAAAATTAAAAAATATGATAAAGGATGTAATAAGTGGCAAATCTACAGATGATACATATAAAAAAATACCTCAAATAGATAATAAAATTACATTATCATTTATTTTAAATGTAATAGATGGTGTAAGAGAAAATCCAGGTAGAATTTTAGTTATTACATCTAATCATTATGATAAATTAGACACAGCATTAATTAGACCAGGAAGAATTGATTTAACACTAGAAATGAAAAACGCTACTATTCCTTTAATTAAAACCATGTATAAACACTTCTTTAGCGTTAGTTTTCCAAAACAGTATCTAGGTAAATTAAGAGATGATGTTGTATCTCCTTGTGAATTAATTAATTATAGATTTAAAAGTAAAAATTCATCCGATTTTCTTAAATTTTTATTAAATAAAATGGAAGCATAATATCTATTTAAAATGGATACTTAATATATATATTATATATGCCTGGTTATCAATTTGCTGATCTTAATGAATTACAAACAGGAGTTGATACATGGATTAATAATAATTCATACGCAATTGGTTTATATGGTGACATTAATACTTGGGATACTAGTTTAGTTACAAGTATGTCTCTATTATTTAAAGACAAAACTACTTTTAATGATGATATTTCTAATTGGGACGTGAGTAATGTGACCAATATGAGTAGCATGTTCAGTAATGCTACTTCATTTAATGCAGACATCAGTGGTTGGGACGTGAGTAATGTGACCAATATGAGTAACATGTTCTATGATGCTATAGCATTTAATGCAGACATCGGTGGTTGGGACGTGAGTAATGTGATCAATCTTTCATGGATGTTCTTTAATGCTGATGCGTTCAACCAAGACATCGGTGGTTGGAACGTGAGTAATGTGACAACTATGCAATCCATGTTCAATAAAGCCCAAGCATTCAATCAAGACATCGGTAATTGGAACGTGAGTAAAGTGACGAATATGATAAGTATGTTCTATCAAGCAGAGGCATTCAACCAAGATATAAATACAAAAGTAGTTACTGTTAATGGTAACACTTATACAGCATGGAACGTAAGTAAGGTGACGAGTATGGGTAACATGTTCGGTCAGGCTATAGCATTTAATGGAGACATCAGTAGTTGGGACCTGAGTAGTGTGTTGAATATTTCATGGATGTTCTATAATGCCGAGTCATTCAACCAAAACATAAATGGTTGGAATGTGAGTAATGTGACCAACCTTTCATACATGTTCTATCAAGCAGAGGCATTCAACCAAGATATTCGTACATGGAATGTAGAATTTAATGCGAACCTACAGCAAATGTTCAATACCGCAACAGCTATGACTGCTACTTATGGAACAACTGGTACAAATCCAGATGCTGATTACGCAGATACACCTGGAATTGGTTTCTTTCAGAGTTTTTATCAATTTGCTGATCTGGCAGAATTACAAACAGGCGTTAATTTATGGATTAGTGATAAACCTACCGCTTTAACTACTTATGGTGAAATTAATACTTGGGATACTAGTTTAGTTACAAATATGGCTAATTTATTTAGTAGCCAATCTAGTTTTAATGATGATATTTCTAATTGGAACGTGAGTAGTGTGACAGATATGACAAACATGTTCTTTTTCGCTGATGCATTTAACCAAGATATTACTGGTTGGGACGTGAGTAGTGTGCAGACTTTTAGTCAGATGTTCTTTGGAGCTAGTGCATTCAATCAAGATATTCGTATATGGAATGTGTCAAATACTGCAACCCTAACAGATATGTTCCTTATGGCAACAGCTATGATTTCTACTTATGGCTCAAATGGTACAACCCCAGATTCTCAATTCGGAACTACGCCTGGAATTATGTTCTTTGGTTTAGTTCCAGGGTTTCAAAAAATGTCATCGAATGGTGTGTTAGACAGAATCATCGGTTTTGTTGGGAATACATTATTATATACATTTACACCTAGAGGATTTAAAACAGTATTATTTGGTCAAGATATAACGAATAGCTCACCATATCTTGTAAAAGACATAATTACGAGTAACATAATGTTAGATTATTGGATTATTTATAATAATATAGCATATTTAGTAGTTGGTGGTGACAATCGATTATGGAGAAGTGACGGTACTAGTAACGGGACCTATCTTGTAAAAGATGGTCTATATGTTAATTCAAATTTTGTAATATTGAATAATACAATGTATTTCGGAGCACAAGATACCGCTTATGATTACCAGTTGTGGAAATCTGATGGAACAGAATCAGGAACTGTTCAAGTAACAGATATAAATGCTGGCAGTGGAGCTAATTATATCGCGGCCTTACATGTGTTTAATAATATGATATACTTCACTTTTGGAGATCCAACAACTGGACGTGAATTGTGGAAAAGTGACGGTACTAATGCAGGAACATCACTTTTAAAAGATATTAATACTGGTACAGCTGATAGTTTTCCTAGTAATTACTGTGAATATAATAATTATTTATATTTTAGAGCACAGACTTCGACTACAGGCAATGAACTATGGAGGACAGATGGTACAGAATCAGGAACTGTACTTGTTAAAGATATTTACCCTGGTTCTACTAATAGTTCTCCTTTCAACTTAGTCATATTAAACGGTTTTTTATATTTTCAAGCTAGGGATGATATTAATGGAGTTGAACTATGGAGATCAGATGGTACAGAAGAAGGAACTGTACTTTTTAAAGATATTAACCCTGGTGTTTCTTTTGGATTTCCACGTAATTTATATGTATTTAATAATGTTTTATACTTTACAGCTAATGATGGAAACGGGTATGAATTATGGACAAGTGATGGAACAGTAGAAAATACAAAGATACTTAGCAATTTACATAGTAATTTAACATCGTGGAATCACACTTATACAGTAAATTTTGGAAATACCTTATATTTTAAAGGAAAAGAAGATAATGATGATTGGCAATTATGGTCGTTTGATACTACTAAAGGAGAATATTATGTAGCACCACTTGAACCTGAACCTGAACCTGAATCTGAACCTGAACCTGAATCTGAACCAGAACCTGAACCTGAGCCTGAACCACAACCTCAACCAGAACCGGAACCGGAACCGGAACCAGAACCGGAACCAGAACCGGAACCAGAAGCATCTTATGAAATTTTTGCTTCTGAAGATATAAAATCAACTGCTAGTATTGGACAGAGTTTGTCTAACTTATATTTACGTGATACCACTCTCGGAACAGATGTTTTATCGTTTAAAATAGATATACCTAGTTTTGATTATGACCCTAGTGCAAATTATATGATTGTTGAAGGAGGTGGTTCTGGTGCTGGATTATCAATTTATATACATGAAACAAAATTATATGTTGCTTTTGGATTTTATACAGGTTATACTAAAGATGGTTTTATAGGAACTGGAACAAAAACAGATACTAATGAGGCTGAACCATCTAGTAATTTAGATGGTATATCATTATTTGATAGTAACAATGACCCAATTTTTGAAAGTAATGTAAATATTATGGTTGAATTAAAAAAATCATCAACTATTAGTGGACACTTTTTATACATTGTTGTAACAGGAACAACTAATGGTAATATTGTTAATAAATTCTATTCAACATCTACTTCAAGCACTAGTGATAATCCATACCTAACTGGACCAAATGAAGGAGGGTTAGGAAAAATTGTATCAAGCGCAAAAACTTTCCACGGAATTAATAATAATTCCGACCAATTAGATATAAGTCAAAATGTTCCTAGTTCATACTCGGTATATGTTTACAGAAGTTATGAATTATTGTATTATGAACCAGAACCTGAACCCGAACCAGAACCGATTCCTCCAACCACATATCTTAATATTAGATACAAAATAGATAATATTAACTTAAGTGATATTTCTGAATATAGCAAACTAAATATTATAATTGAAATTAAAAAAATGTATGCAAATCAATTAAAAATAAATGATGATTTAGTAGAAATTGCACTATATCAAGGTTCTATAATAATTCATGCATCAATTACATTATATGGATATACTAATGATAATACATCTAGTATAAATGATATTAATAATAATATTGAAAGTAATAAAACTACTTTATTAGATATTGTTGAAACTGAAACTAATAATCTTTTTTTAGTTATGGATGATAATTATCAAGGAACTAGATTAATCGTAACCGATAATAAACCATTACCTGACCCTTGTGATTGTACAATACCAAAACATCTGTTTAAACGTCTATCTAATGAAGATCAAAAGTATTATACTAGACATGCTGAATTAATGAAAAAACGGGGTCAAAGTTGTAATATTGTTAAACGCAATAATTCTAAATATCATAGCAATGGTGCCGTTGATTCTAGTACACGTTTACAAAGAATTAGAATAGAAGCGATTGAAGCCGGTGAAATAAGTGATGATGAAATTAATTAATTTAGCACATATATATATGAGTGAAAGGGTAAAAATAGTAAATAAAAGAAGTAAAAAAATGCATAAATAAATAATTATGTTTATACAAGTAATGGAAAACATTAAATATTAAATTTATTGAATATAATATTTAATTAAATTCCCTACGGATGATATTGATCGTGCGGATAACCATTAATAACATAATGATCTGCTTTAGTGTAATCAACGCCAAAACCAACATCTTCTACAAAGCCAATTGTAATTCTACTTAATGGTAATGGGTTAGAACCCCATTCTATAAATCCTGTCATTAATTCATCATCTAAACCAGGGTGAAAAACACCATTAATTTTTCTATTATTTAAAGATATATGTCCTTCATCTCCTTCTTCTGGATGAACAGTAGCTGTTCCATGACCACCATCATCTTCGATTGGAATACCTGACATTAATTGTGTTTCCAAATCGAGTGTATAGTATTGATACTCACGTTTACCATGTTGTGCTGAGTAGAAATATTTCCTTAATCCATCATCTTCATCTATATACGCTGTTTTAGTACCTTTTAAAAACCATAATGAACCAACACCAAGTCCATGACCGACTTCATGTAGGAACGTATAAAAATAACTATTTTTACCATCTGTTCTTGGCCATGAAGCCAACTGAGATGTATATTGTGTATTCATTACAACAACGCTTTCTATTGGTATCTTTGTTCCAATATTATCATTTATAATAGCATATAAAGAATTGATATCTTCACAATCAATTATAATACTATTATCCGAAGCATCCATACGTTGTAAGTCAAGTAATTTCTTTGTTGAATTATACCCTAACACTCCAGTCTCTTCAAATAATTTATATTCTACTTTAATTTTAATTTTTTGGTGATGTTCAATACCAAGTATATGTCTCTTAGGAACACTAGTAATAATCTCGTCCCATTTCTTTAATGCTAAATCTACGTTTTCTAGATCATAATTTTGAACAATATAAGATGGTTCATAATATATTTCTATTTCAAAGTTATTATATGATAAGTCATGTGCGTAACCAAGTAAATCGATCTTATTAGTATAAGTGCCAGGATTTCCTCTATAATATATTGTTGAATGCGGATATGTACTTTTTATAATATTTTTACTAATATCACTAGTATTATTACGATATTGATATAAAATATCATCATTAATTCCTGTTCGTATACTTCTACCAACATAATCTCCACTAGCATCAATACTTAATACATAATGATAACACCCCAAGGGATATTCAGGTGTGGCGGAGAATATTGCATTACATTTATCTAAATCACCAAGTCCTGGAACATATTCATATCCTTTATCTTGAACTACTTGAGTTAAAGGATCTCTTTTTTCAAAGTATCTATAACTACTTCTCAATACTTTGCATTTTTGATATTTTGTATCAAAAAATGTGTCGGTTGTTCCTAGAGGACCATATATTGGATAACCATCACGCATATAACCTAATATAGGTGAGTGTGATTCTGTACCTTGTTTATTTATCATTTCGTCTAATTTATCAGCAATATATTGTGTTTCTGTTGGAATACTGTAAGGATTCATTACTACACTTTCTAACCCGCTACTATATCCTGGATAATGATAAGGACCTGGTCCTTCTACATTAGTAGTTTGTCCAGTTACATATCCACCGTAACTATCAAATGTAGCATAATTATATACATCTCTAAAATAACTATGATATTCACCTAATGTTGAATTAAATGGATTGAAAAATGGAACACCAGTCACACTTACACCAATTGGTTCATATAATGAAGTAACTTGTACATTTGTTAAATCATCACTTAAATCATATACAGGATTAATTTGTGGGTCAATAATTGGTATATTAAATACGTAGTTTTGTTCAACAATTATGTTATTATTTTCATCTGATGTAGATACTGTGTCATTCCATCTTCCTTCTAACACACTATTACCAACTCTAGGTGAATAATTGGGTATTCCATTACTTTCTACAATTAAATTATCATTTTCTATTTTTGCTTGTACATATGTATAAAACTTTTCAACTCTAGACGCTCCACCAACAACAGGTCTAATTAATGCTTCAGTTTCATTACCAGTATATGAAAAAAAGCTATAAAGTGGATCGTGTTGATATTCAGGTTCAGGTTCAGGTTCAGGTTCAGGTTGAGGTTCAGGTTCTGGTTGTGGTTCAGTTACATTATATATTGTTACATTATCACTAGTTAATTGATATGTTAACTTATTAAATGTATTCTCTGTTTCACTTACTATATATATTCCATAATTATCAGATAAATTATTTATATTATTTTGTATTGTAAAAGAATTAACACTTTCCATTCTAGAAATAACATAACTATTATTATCTATAATTTCATCTATAATCTCATATACTCTTTGTATATATAATCTTGTTGAAATTTCTTGACTAGTTATATGCCCAAGAACATTTAACATAATAAAATCTATATTTTCTTTCTCAAATAAACTACTTTGAGTATTATAATAATTGCTAAATTGAAAACTATTATTATGTAGTTTAATTGTTATTACATCTATAATTTTATTCAATACACTATCAAAAGGTAAAATATGAGATAAGATATTTATACAACAATTTACTTTTGTTGAGATTGCTAATAATTCTCTATTATAATACTCATTATCAAAGTAATTTGAGTATATATCAAGACCCGCAGGTATTTTTAAAATATCAATAACCATATTTGTTGTCTGTGTGATATAATTACTAACAGCTGTTTTTGAATATGAACTTGTTATATTATTATTGACTACTTCTGCAATTAGGGTTGTAAATATATTTATAGTACGTATGTTTGAATATATATTCAATAAATCTAAATAAGAAACCATAGAGAATTTTTTGTTTCCTAAATCTGTATTTGTATATGTATTTACTCCTCCAACTGCTGATATATAATAATATGTGTTGTTTGACAAGCCATCTGGATAAAAATAAACACCATCACTATCTGTAGTGGTTTCTTGTGTTAAATGTTTAGTTATTACATTATAAAACTTTACATTAGAACCCGAAACAGGACCGTCGATGACTAATCCTGGAATAACTTCTGGTTCAGCCTCAGGTTCAGGTTCGGGTTCAGGTTCGGGTTCAGGTTCGGGTTCAGGTTCAGGCTGAGGCTCTGGTTGAGGAGGTACTTCATATAACGAACCATAATATGCTAATACTTCATCTAAATCTCCTTGATCATATAGATCACCATATTTAGATAATATTAAATCTAAATCTCCTTGACTTACTATAAAATCATTATTATAATCTCCCAAATAATATCTAAATGTTGGGTGAGAATAACCACTCATTACTTATCTAATATTATTAAATATATTAACTTAATAATATTAATTTAGATTTTACTATATGATGTATCATTAACCATTATTATTTATTATATAATTACATTATTATTCAATTTATATGAAAGACTTGTAATTGACATTTCACCATTCGTTATTGAACCTGATATGACACCACTTATTACATTATTTACATTCTCAGGATTTAGTTCAAACCTCCATGTACCATTTGATGTATTCTTTAATGTTATTTGACTAATAAAGAACTCAGATACTGGTAATGATGTACTCGATTTAAACCATACAATATCACTTATAGTGTCGTTATCAATAATTCCTCCTTGAAAGTTTGGTCTATCTGAATCAACAGCAGCCACTTCTTCACCCCAAGCAACGTATGTATCATGTACTCTTAATGGCGCTAAATTAATCTCATTTTGTGTTGGTGTTATTGCTGAATTCAATAATGGTTCTTGGAAAATTGGCTCACTAGAATCTGTTGGAGTTACAGTCAATTTTAAACTTGTTAAATTAACAGGTGACCCTTCTATATTCATAACACGTAAGTATAATTTATTCTTTACATAATCATCACTATAACCGCTACCTAATACACTTGCTTCTAATGATGAAGACTGAATATCAATTATAAAATCACCTTCGGGCTCAGGTTCAGGTTCAGCCTCAGGTTCAGGTTCAGCCTCAGGTTCAGGTTCAGCCTCAGGTTCAGGTTCGGGTTCAGGTTCGGGTTCAGGTTCGGGTTCAGACTCAGGTTCGGGTTCTGGTTCGGGTTCAGACTCAGGTTCAGGTTCAGGTTCAGGTTGAGGTTCAATAAAATCACCTGTGTCTGTATCTCCTGAGAAAGGTAAATATGTTATATCACCATCGCCTCTATTTACAGTTATACCTGTTTCTGGTAAATAACTAGTACTTGTATCTTCACTATACTTATACGCGACTTTACCATTTATTGTTAAAATATTTGTTCCTCCATCAATTCCATCGTTTAATGGTCCTGCAATACTACCTGTTGTAATAGTACTAATACCATTTAATTCAATTTCAGGTGTAGTTCTTTGACTTGGTCTTGGATGTTTTGCATTTGAACCAATAAAAAGAGGTGTAAAACTAATATCTGCTACATATACATTACTATTAGTACTGATGAAATATAATGTTTTCTTAATCTTGTCATATGTTACAGTAAATGGTTTATTTAATCTATATTCTGTTAAATTATTTGAACCTTGTAATACATAACTATCTTTATTATTATTATCAAATGTTGAATCGTCTTGTATATATAATGATGTTAAACTAATTCCTCTCTCAATATAAGGGTAAACATCAACATCAAAACATGGGCATTCAGGTGTTACTCTTTTTATTAATGCATTTCTATTAGCTCTATTTCTAGCACCAACACTACCTAATATAAAATTTCTGTTATCTGCTATATTATTATTACTTCCTAAGTTTGTATTAATACCTAATCTAGTGCTTTTAGACATATAATATATCATAATAAAATATTATTATTTTTCTAACATACTATCTAATTGTTCATATGTTAAATTAGAATTTATTCTATCTTTTTTCATAGTTACTACACACCCCCCACTATTATCTAAACATGATACATCAAACTTTTTAATATCATTATTAATCGAATATTTTATAATTTTTTTTATTTCATCTGAATTATCTCCAATATGTAAATGTAACCCAATTCTAGAAGGGTCTGTTTTTGATAATAACTTATCTATAATATATTTATAATCAATATATGATAAAGTACCACATGTATCTGACAAACAAAATTCATTAATATCGCTAAATGAAAAATATGATAATATCTTTTCAACTACAATATCATTATCTATCTTACCGTCAATTGGACATTCACTAATACATGATATATATAATTTTATATTATCAATTTCATTCTTTCTACGTTTTTCTAGTATTAACCGTAAATTAGCTAAATTCTGAGCTTCGGACATTTTAGTGTTTTTTTTAATAAAACTTTCTGATGTAGATGTAAGTAAAGAAATATTTCTTATATTATAAACCGTATTTTTTGCTTTAACGTAATTTTTATAATTTGGTATTAGTAAATACATATTATCTGTATTTATCATTCTTCCATGGTTAAAAAGTTCTATACTATCATGAAATTGAGGAAGTACTTTTTTTGATACAATAGACCCAACTTCTATGTTATCAGGAGTGTATTTATTTATTATTCTATGAAAAATATCTTTCTTTTCATTAATCGTTAAAACTCTAGGTATTGATTGTAATCCATCTCTTAATGATACATCGAATAACTTCAACCCATATTTTTTAATATTATTTAGCATATTATAATAAATAATAACTTTTTTTTTAAACTGTTATAATTATTTTATTGTGTTATATTATAATGGATACGGTTCTTGATAATATTTTAGGACCCCTTTCGGGAAAAGTATACTGTAATTACTTCTATGTAATTATGATATTGGCTCTTTTAACTCTTCTTGGTGCTATATTTACGTTATTGATGTCAATTATGGATAAGGGTAAAAACTTTACTGTTCTTTTGTTTATTCTATTAAATAATTTCTTACTTTACTTTAACGTTCGCCTTGTATATTCTATGTGTATGAATTCTATGTAAGTTATCAATTAAATTTATAAAGGATTAAATTTATAAATTTAATAATAGCCTCAAGCGAGGATCGAACTCGCGATCTTCAGTTTACAAGACTGACGCCTTACCACTTGGCCATTGAGGCGTAGGATATTTAATCCATATAAATATGTATGACATTTTTAAGTATTTTAATGTAATAATATTTAATATTTATAATTCATTATATATTTTCTCTGTTCTTCTGTGTTATTCCAAGGTTTCATTTTTTTATAATATTCTTCTAGTTCTTCAATATCAAACTCAGAACCATGAAGATATTTAATATTATCTGACATCTTCATTAATGCAGGCACAAATGTTCCTACACTAAATACTAAATTTGTGGCGCCTAATATTATATTTATATCAACATCCAAATTATTTTTATTATAAATAACATTTTTATACATTTCTTGTAATTTATTTATAACAGGGTTTTTTGTATCTTCGGATACAATAATAATTTTTTCGTATTTACGCTTTTCTATTTGTTTAACATAATATGATAACGGAGGTGGAACATAAGCCCAATGAGGTTTATGTGAAAATATATCACCACCTCTTATATGGATAACTAAATTATTCTCATCTATTATATTAACATTCTTTATTTTAAATGCTTCTTTTAATAAATTATTTCGTTCTTCAACATGTTGTTCAAATATTTCTACAGGAAACCCTAGTCTATCATAATAATGAAAATTTCGACTATTAGTTATTACTTCTTTATTATCGTATTTGTGAAAATATTCTGATATTATGTTTAAATCAAATTTTGTGTGATTAACATTAAATTTTATGTTATGTTTGTAAGCAATAGCAATATCAATAATATTAGAGAGTTGAATAATGTTATTTCCCAACATTCCAATAAATTCTTTGACTATTATCATAATGTATTATATAATATTATAATTATTATAAAATACTTCTTTCTCTCTTATATTCTCTAACATCTGTATAAAATAGGAAGGGTGGTATAATATACGAGATATATGTCTCCCACATATTTATAGGTTTTTAAGTAAGCAACGAGAGAAAACTATAAATTACTTACATAATTTATACTTTCACTCAAAGAAAATATAACTAAAGCAAATAAAACACTTTTAGTAAGCACACCTTGTAAATTTAAATTTTTATCATCTCCAAAACAGAAAGGAAGATATCTCATCATCGATTTAGAAAATACAGGCAATTGAAAAATAAAATATAAAAATGCAATCAACAAATAAATATGAGCTTTATCATATAAGTAATTAAAATTATCCATTCTTTTTTCCTCCATCCTACTTTCATTTAATACTGTTTCTGATGTTTCATGACTACTTATATAATCTTCTGACGGTGAAGGAATATAATTAGGGGTTGTTTGAATATCACTATTAATACCCAAAGTATTTGTAGGAATATCTCTATTTGGCAATTCTAAACCACCATTCATAGAAGCCTGTTGAATACCAGATACAATTTCATTCGCAATCTCCTTATTTTGCTCTGAAATAGCAGCTGATGGTAAATCGTCTAAAGCAGTAGTATCACTCATTATATTATTTATATATCTTAATGATATTTTGATTACGCAATTCTTAATATTTTTGTTTTAGTATTACATGATGTATTGATTAAATCATATTTATAACATTTATTATCCGATTTAAATATTTTATCTTTTATTTCTGCTGGATCTTTACCTCTAAATACTAAACAATTTCTTTCATTACATACTTTACTGAATAAAGATGCTAATCCAAAACCTAATATAATAGACATAAATTTTCGTCCTGTTTCACTATTCATCATATTTTTTAAAGCAATCATATACATTAATATTATATTATTTTTGGAAATATATAAAAATCATTAATGTTATACTACTGTAATTCTAGTGGTTCTATTTTTTTTGAATTAGACGGGCACTTTACTTCAGAAGCCATATATTTAAAACATTTATCACTACTGTCTTTATATGTTACTTTATCTAAATTATCAACATTTGGTGTTATAAATACAACTCTTTTTGGTGTATCAACAACATATACAAAAAATAAACCTATGGCTAAACTTATAACAAAGTATTTAAAAATAATGTAATCAAACAGCATATACATTAATATATGAAAAAAAAAATATTAATCTCCGAAATTATACTCCTCTTCATCATCTGATATTTCAGGTATATTATTTCTTCTTAATTGTGCATCTCCATATACATTTGATATAATTGATTTATCTTCAGGGTCATAATATATCTGTTGTGTATCACTATATCTTATAATTTGTTTATCTAAATTAAAACTGTTCATCTCTCTTACTTTATATGTTAGACTATTTAAATCATCTATTGTTGGTATTAATACTGTTATATATGTGTCGACTATTTCTACTAACTTTTCTTTATCTTTACGTTCTGATTCTTTATATTCAGCCATTTTTTTTTTCATATCTTGTATTACATTATTTCTTAACAAAAGTTTTTCTTTAATCGTTTCATCATTTATCTCATTATTTATTAATTGAATATACATATCTTCCCTTATCGCTTTCATTTCAATATCCCCTTGTATTTCTTCATAATATTTATCAAATAGTGACATAGCTTCTACATCAGTTATTAATTTTAATATATATTTAGTCTTTACATCTATAATTTTCAATTTTAAATCATTAATCGTATCACGTATACCTTCTATAATACCATCACCATTATATATTTTTTCATATGGTAAATATATACCCCTATTTATTATAATATTCAATCTACAAGGATTTTCTAAATCACCACATTTAGCTTTTAATTCATAATTTTTTATAGAAAATATACTATTTACATCCCTTTTACAATTTACACACGGAAACTTTAAATCCTTAATATAATTTTTAAAACCTTTCATAGATGTTCTTTTCGATAAATACAATCTTCTTGCTTTTTTATATTCTTCCTTCATTTTTACCTCATATTCTGTTTTTAATCTATAAAAATTATCTGTTGCATTAAGTACATTTTCATTAATTTCCTCCATTATATATATTATACTATTAGATTATTTATTATCATACTCATTATTCCATTCAGGTAATCCTGTTATTAATTCATTTTGTGATTTTTGTTTCATAGTTTGATATTTTTTAATTGTAGATAAGATATAATGTTTTTTCTCTGTCTCTTTTTTTTCTTTTTCTTCAGGTGTTAATTTCCCTTTATACTTAAAATATAGTAAAATAATTAATATTGAAATAAAAAGTATAAAAGCCCCTAGATTAAATACATATGAATAATATTCATCACGTATTTTTTTACAGTGTTTTAATGTACCTGTTGTAAAAATTTTAACACTTGGTTCAATAAGTGATGGTTTGCTAAAATCCATTATAATTAGTATAATATATTTAACAATAATAAATAATTATATTATACACAAATATTATGAACATAATAATTATTTTTTTCACAATAATTTCTTTAATCCATTTTATATTTAAAAATTATGTTATTGATCAAAATGGAGAAATTGACATTCGAAAACAATTAGGATTTACTAGTCTTAGATTTGGCATATTAATGAGTTTAATAATTTTTATAATTAATGTTGTTACTATTGGAAACAAATGTGACAATAATAATCTTATTGCATATCATGCTTTTATATCATTTTTACCTTGGGTTATTGTATATGGAATATTCTACACAATATTCTTGTATTTTCCTGGTTGGAAAGCACCATTCTCAAACACATTTGGCTATTTGTTTGTTAGATTTTTAAAAGCAAATACTTTAATAATAAATCTATTTAATACACTTGTTTTTAATAAAGAAGATGTTAATGATAAAGACACTAAAAAACTATCTTTTATTGAAAAGAAAACACTAATGAATAATATATACAAAGACCAGTCTATAATGTTAAATGTTATAACCATTAACAATATTAATTCGATGTGGGAATCATTATTTAGTTCTGTAGAAGGAGCACAAGAATATAAACAAAAACTATACGATATTGTAATTATTAAAGATAAGGTATCAGAATTTATATGGTATGTTCTCTTATCAACTATAGCATATACTATATCAAATAGATATATGAGCACTATCGTTTGTGAAAAATCTTCAGAAGATTTAGAAGAAACTGCTGATAATATCAATACTCTTATAACTGAATCAAACTAATCTTGGATTATAACTGGATCAAACTAATCTTGGATTCATTATATAATAAATAACACCTAAATAGCAAAATATTGCTAAAATAATTACTATTAACCATAGTGGTACAACTGTTTTACTTTTATATCCTACACCAAAATTCTTAACTGTACCATCATTATTAAAAGCAAAATCAGGTTTAGTATAATATATTCCAAAAAATAAAGCAACAAACAGAATAATTGATATATATGTAATATTCTTTCGTATAATCATTCTATTCATATTAATATATATTTTACAAGATTTTTTTATAATATTTTATTTGTTTTATAAAAAAATCAAAATGAAATACTTAAATATTAAGTATTTAAATAGTATACAAAATGGAAACTGATCATACAATTACATATGTATAAATCAAATTCTTATTATATGATAATCTGTATTTATTCTACGATTAAAGAATGGACAATAAGAAATATTATAACTTATACCTTCTTTTCATTATGTAGAATTAATGCAGCTGACTGGCTATGTGTTTGATATAATTCCATACATGTTTCTTTTTTGCATGTTATACAATCAGGATTATCATCACACGTAATATTATCACAATACTTGCATATATAATAATTAAAAGTACAATCGTTATATTCATTTTCATTTTCATCATCACAATCATCTTCACTTTCCTCGTCACTTTCTCCATCACTTTCATCACATGCATTTTGACAAAGATATTGACCTGTACCTTTCATTTGAACAATATTTCTATTTTTTCCACATAAATTGCATTTTGCTCTTTGATTATTAGGTTGTTCTTCTATAAATAAAATATCACCCAATCCATCATCATCAAAATATCCAATACATAAAGCACATTTTTTCCACTGTCCTTCTTGATAATTTTCTTCTGTATCTTCATCAAAATTCCAATCGGGTGGAAATCTTTCACAATCCATATTTTCACACAATTTATTATCCTTTTCATTTTCACAGTATGTTTTTTTACATAATTGTCTTGGATTATTAGATCCCATATCTACTTTACAAATTACACATAAATTTTTATCTATTTCTTCATCACTAATATAATCTAACTGCATATCATCACTATCACCAATAAATCTTGCCATATTAATTAAATATATTATATGTATTTAATATGATTATTTATATAATTAATCCTCCACCATACCCATTACATCAACACCGTCACTATAATCTTCACCTAACATACTTATATCATTATATTCATTTATCTCGGCGTTTAAATATGAATTCATGTCTTGTATTATAGCAGTTTCTCTGTCATACGTATTCTTACCATACTGAACAAGTTCTTTTTTAGAACCAATAGCCCATCTTCCGTCATTTTTATATTTCTTTTTATAAAATTCTAATTCCTTTAATATTGGATTTTGATCTATTTCATATAATTCATCTGTTATTTCTTGTTTTTCTTTCTCTTTTTGACTTTTAACCTTTTTCATAATATATTCATAGTTAACATCAATCATTTTTATATCATCAATTTCATTATTTAATATTGCAAAAATAAACATACCTACTTTATTTTTAAACTCATTAACTTGTTCTAATTCCAATTCTTCTGAAAATTCATTACAAGTATCAATATAAATTTCTATAATTTTGATGTAAACATATTTAAAAATATATAATATTGTTTTTTGCTTAAGAACAGGTTCTAAAATTTTTAATTTAGTTATTATACTATCATATATAGGTATATTATTTAACATGTCATAATATCTATCGGTCTTTATAATCAACCTTTTCAAAAATATTTTAAAATTCATATCACCAAAGAATGGTTTTATTTTCTTTGGAACTTCTTCTATAAAGCTTTTAACTCTTGACACATGTGTGTTTGACATATGGTTCCATGATTTTGGATGTTTATATTTTGTAACATCACTTTCATTAATTATAATAGATGGGAATAAGTTAGCGATATTTTTAACTATTTTTTTAATATAATCTATATTCTTATGATAGTATTCACTCTCATAATAATCATCTATTTCTGAAACATTATTAAATGTAATAATATCGTTGAAAAATTTATTAAATCTTAAAACATCATCTTGTGAATATGTAATATTATTTTGGAAAAATTCACTCAATTTATTAAGTTTTAATGCTATAATATCATATATATATGTTTGTAAATTAATATTATCTTGCTCAGATGTACTATCTAAATATGAATTATAATTATCTAATATTGTATACAATTTATCATTTATTTCCTCATTTTCAAAAAAACTATCACTTTCTAATAATATTCTTAATTTTTGACTAATACTAATATCAATATCTAAAGGTTTTACATGTATTCTATTACCTGAATTAACTATCTGCATAAGTTCAGTTAAATTATTATAATTGAAAATATAACCTTCAATTTTAAGTTTATCAATTTTATCGATTATAGTATCTTTACTATTAAATGTAATATTAATATCTTTACAAACATTTCTTAGTGAATATCTTTTAACATTTTTTACATCTCCTATTTTACAATAATGAATTATTGCTTGGTAAATATTATTTTCATTAATATCTTTTTCATTAGATGTATTAAAATTTATTGGTTTTTTTAATAATGATAAAGATATCATTTTTGGTCTATAAATAGATTGAACAACGTCCATTATCTCTGAATTAAATAATATCATGTCGTGATAATTTAATATTGCAGGATCTATATCATTAAAGTATTCTAATGGTGTCTTTTTATAATCTTCATCACAACAAGAGTTTTCCATAAAATAATCTCCTCGTTTAGTTTGAAGTAATAGAGTTTTTTTTGATATTATTTTTTGGATTGAACTAAATAAATTATATGATAATTTAATTGTTTTACCTGATAATATATTTACATTATAAATAGCATCATAATTTCCTTTTTTCATATGAGATAATATATCATTTAAAAACTCACTAGATACATTTGTTTCTGTTTTTACTGTAAATGAAATAACAGGTGGCAAAAAACGTGTCCAATTATCAATACTTACTTCTTTATTAATATTCACCTTAGGCATATTATGAAATTCATATATTTGTGATTGAATTTCAGGTAATATTAATATATAATCATTAGTATAACTAATTATCGCATTTACGATGTCTTCCTCCTTTACTTTATTAAATATTTTAAATAAAGATGTTTTCTTAGTTCGTAATGTATATGCAATACAAGAAATGTACTGAACACCTTCAGTACCGTCATTTGGAAATGTTGGAAACCCTGTAAAAGATGTTTTACATGTTTTTACCGTTTTAGTTGAAACTACATTATTAACCTTCAACTGAATTGCTAACAACGTTACAGACAACGTTAATATTAAATTAACTTTTTTCCTTTGTGTATCACTTAAATCTTCCTTATAAAAATATATCTCAAATGATTTGTTTACATATTTTATTATAAAGTTTATTGTTTCCTGATTCAAAGATATACCCAACTCTTTAATAAATATTGTAACTAATTCATATACTATTTTAGAATTTGAATTTGAATACAGTTGCTTGAATTCTAGAATATCTTTTTTATTTTCTAATAAATTAGATACTTCATCTATTAAATTGTCTTCATCATAATTACTTTCATCAATTTCAATAGATTCTGTTACTTCCTTAAAACCCGAGGGACTATACTGTTCTCCATCGAAGTCTTCAACATCAACAATTGTCCAACCTCCTTCTTCTGATACCCATTTATCACCATCATCACTCAATTTTCCATATTCTTTCCTTATTCGATTTAAAGCTTTTTTGTAATTTTCTTTATAAAAACTAGTATCCTTTATGTATTCAAATGCTAACTCATATCTAAAAATTGGTAGTAATTGAACACCTGATATACTACAATATTTCCAAAACCTACTCTCATCATTTACAGCATCCCTAGTACAATTTTTACAAAATAATAGAATATCACTATTTTTCTTATATATATTATCTTGTATTAATATTTTATCTAATAACGTTTGATAAGGACTAGTTGGTATATCAATCTGCTCTGGACTGGTTAATGAAAGTTGATACAAATAATTATTATACTTTAATTCAGATAAATAATAATTCCTAATTCTATCTGATAATTCTAATGAATATGTGTCAATTTTATCTTGAATATACTGTTTCATTTTTTCTGTAGAATAATCGTATGTATGATCAAATTCTGTCATCATTTTCTTCATTACTTTCTTCTTAAGATTCATTAAATAGTCGTTTTTATCAATACAGTTATCATCAGATTTCATTCTTCTTTCGAAAGTCTTTTTTTCTATTTCTCCTTTAATAACTATTTGTTCATTATCTATACATCCAGATTTTATATCACATTCTGGCATAAGTAATAACTTAAATTTATTCTTATCGGTTAATTCATTATCATATACCCAATTTAATCCCTCTCTTTTATAATAAGCGTAATACATATCTTTTATACTATCATCATCATCTTCCGCTTCATCCGTATACTTTTCACGTACTGCATATTGACCATCGATTACCTTTTTCTTACCATCTATAATTGTATTTACTATGTAATCTATATTATCTTCATTAATACCATTAATATCCGTTAATTTCTTTTTTAAAAATTGTTTGTATTCATTTGGCGATAAGGATAATTTTTCCTTTTCATATATACTATTTAATTCATATACTGTATCGTCATAATCACTATCAAAATATAACTCTACGCCATTATCTTTTTCCAATTCTTTTACAGAACGATATCTTTTCGCGACAACTATTGTTGGGTCACAAGCATCTTCCTTACCTTTTTTATCCTTATTATATTTCTTTTTAAAATATTCTATTAACATATTATTATTTTCATCATTCATTAAATCTATATCAATTAATGTTGATATAAGTGTATTAGAATAATCTTTATTTAATGAATCCACTATAATTTCATGTTCTGTATAGTTTATTTCATCTAGATTTATATATCTATAATTAAAAAACTGTTTATATTTATTCTTATCTTCCTTATAGCCATATTTTTCATTATTATCATTATGTAGTTTTTTTCTATATTCATAAAAAGTATCATGCATATTTTTCAAACGCTTAACATATAATTTTCTATTTTTATCTATTAACTTCATTATCATTTCATATTGTTTAAAAGTTAAAGTTTCATGATAAATTAAAAAAGGTTCTAAGAATTTAATTATTTCATTAAAAGATAATGCTCTTTCTAAGTCTTCCTCAAATTTTGTAATTAAAACAGATGTTTTAGGTATAATTTTGTTTAAGAATTGTTCATATAAATCATTTTTTAATGTATGATTCGTTAAAATTGTTTCATCTAACGTAATATAATTAATATCATCAAAATCATAATCTATTTCTTGTGATAAACTTTTAATATTATGTTCTTTTATTGATGTATGTTTATTAAAAATCTTTACATAATTGTTAAAAAACACTTCGTGTCTTTTAATTTTCTCAAGAATATTAATTAATTTCATGTTTGTTGATTTTTGTATTACCTGTTTTGGTAAAATAATAAATGAATTTATACATATCTCTTCACCGTCTGTTAATTTTTGTTTTAACATTCGCTGTTCATCTTTAAATGTACCTTCTTCGAGTTTATTTTTATTTAATTGTTTATTAAACCTCATCATAGTAAATTTATTATCATCTAATTTTGTATTATTAATAGTTGATGATGTTAAATCAGTATAGTTATTTATAAGACATTCTATATTTGTATTGACCTCTTTACAAAATACATCATCCACATCATTTAATTTATATGTAGGTATTAAACTATTAATATTACGCACAAAAGTATTATAACTAGTTTCGTTGAGAGTAGAATCATTATTATGAAAGATATCAAAAAATTCGTTGTAAAGTGTTAAATCCTCCCCTATTTTTTTATTAATTACATCAAACCTACCTTCAATACCACTTTCTATATCATATACATTACGCCCCATTTTAATAACAGGTATCATATAATTAAAATTATCACTTAAATTACATAAAGAGTTTACTAGTGGTTTATACTTTGGTTCTATTTTACGTATAGAACTTACGTTTCCATTAATGTCATAATTTGAATATTCCTTTCTTAAAACTTTAAAATAGTTTACTAATTTATGAATCGCATTAATATTTTTTTCATTTTTTTCCTTATCGCTTAATTTTGATATCATATCATCTATTATATCCTGTTCTTGAATATCTAAACCAAATCTCTTTTCCTTTGTAGAAACTTTTTTATATTGTACTAAGTCTTCTAATTCTTCACCTAATACGAAATCATTCAAATTTGTTAAAGCATCCCCTAGTAATATATTTTCATCTTCGTTTATAAATTCGTCTATATCTTCACCTTCATCTAGTTCCTGTTGTGGTAAATTAATTTCACTTATTTTTTTCGGAGATTCTCTGATTTCAATAAACGGTTTTTTTATTTCAAGATCTCTAGGAATACCAGAATATGCAAAATCAATATATATTATTTGATCTGTTTGAGGATACCTAGTTACCTCCATCATATCATTTTCTATATTTGTTATTTTTCCTGTAAATGTTTCTGGTAAATCTCCTCCAAAATTCAAATCAATCCATGTATTAATAACTAAATTATTTTGTTTTATAAATCCTTCCTTTTCACTTCTACTTAATAATATAATTTTTTCGATAGATTTATCTGTAATTATATTATCTAATATTTTTAATGTATACTCAATATCAGACGATAATAAATTTATTACATTTTTATCAATATAATCTATTATAAAGTCTTTACCGTTTAAATCTGTATTTCCTGGTGCTTCTATTTTAATAATATCACCTAGTTTTAATTTTGTATTGGTAGACATTAGTATAATATAATATATTATTTAAATTTAAATAATTATTCAAAAAAAATTGATTTAAAAATGTATTAATATATATTTATATCATATTATGACTGAATTCATGGCACGACCAAGTATAGCTACCTATTACGTTCCTGATTACGACAATCTTGTCGGTCAGGAAGAATTTAAAATAAAAAACTACAAAAAAAAGAATACCGAAGATGAAGAAAAAATCCACGAATATAATATTATTACATACAAAAAAGAACACCTATGTCAAAATAAAATTGGACCAAATATGAACAATACATCTGAAAAAGAATTCCCTCTTGGAATTGCACGTTCTATTATATTTAATGAAAACAACGAACTTATTTGTTTTACTCCTCCTAAAAGCACAGATTATAATTATTTTACAAATAAACATAACTTCCTTAACCAATCTGTTATTATCGAAGAATTTATTGAAGGTACGATGATTTCACTCTTCTTCAACAAAGCAACCACAAACTGGGAAATCGCAACAAAAAGCTTTGTTGGTGCTAACAATCATTTCTTTAAGAGTGATGGCAATCCTGTGACATTTTCAAAGATGTTTTATGATATCTGCGAAAATTGTAATATTGATTTCAATTACCTAGACAACAGACTATGTTATAATTTTGTATTCCAACACCCTGACAACAGAATTGTTACACAATTTACTGATCAGGCTTTGTATCTTATATCCCTTTATGAGATTGAACAAGACAGTAATGGATGGAATGTCTATGAATATGATAAAATTAATGTTTACAATCACTTGGCTTCTATTAACAATTACTTCTCTATCCCAATTAGAATGCCATATTGTTATATGAAAGCTGTTCCTCAACAAGACACTATACATAGTATTAAGTATACAACACAGGCACCAGGTACTAGTGATTACGAGGAACAAATTAGCCAGAATGGTTATAACGGTCTTACACATTACTTCACTAATCAAGTACCACCTAATGTTATGGGTGTTGTAATCAAAAACCAAATTACAGGTGAAAGAACTAAAATAAGAAACCCTAATTTTGAATATATTAGAAATTTACGTGGTAATCAACCAAAGCTAGAATATCATTACTTGGAACTTAGGAAAAACGGCCGATTACAAGAGTTCTTACAATATTATCCTGAGTATTCAAGCAAGATGTACGGATATCAACAAAAAATTCATACATTTACTACAAATCTCTATAATAATTATGTTTCTTGTTACATTAAAAAGGAATCACCCCTATATACTTTCGCGAATGAATACAAAACACATATGTTTAACATTCATCGTGATATATATATTAAGGATTTGGCTCCTAATAAACAATCAATACAAAGATCACATGTTATTCATTACGTAAACAATCTTCCTGAACGACTACTAATGTACTGTCTAAACCTGAAGTTTAGAAAAGTCGTTGAAGCAGAACAACCGTCTCAACAGCAAGAAACCACAAATTAAAATAAAAAATACATAAAAATTACATAAAAAATAATAACTTACTTTGTTATTATTTTTTATTCATAATAGAAGGTTAAAACCACAATTAAAATTGTTCCTTTATTTCCGAATATATTGTAATTACATCATCAAAACTTTTTTGAAGAATTATTCTCAATTCATCGATTCCTTCTTTCGTGTTCATTACTACCCTTACAAATGAATAATTATCATGAGGATGATTTTTCTTAAAACCAACAAATAATATTTTCTTTTCTTTTTCAAAGAATCTATTGTAAAGAACCGACTCCAGTATTTTACCAATAGTAAAACCTTCATTATCCAAACAAATATCAAAACCATTCTCATTTATTAAATCTGCTTTTAGAATAGATATTTCAGATATATGCTCCTTTAATTTTACGAATTTATTTATTATTACATTACAAGCCGTCTTCATTATATGTTTATTTGTAAATACACCGATTGTTTTTATTTTAAAATCATAACTATTAGCTTCATAAATTCTCTTCGCATCTACTGCTAACCAATTATTTTTATTAAATAGAATTTCTTCTTTTGATAAATTTTCCGAAACATATTGTTCTTCCTTTCTATCCCATGCTTCATTAATTTTTATAATATCTCTAGTGTTACCATAAACACACATAGATGTTACATTAAACATACTATTCTCTTTACAATTTCCTAATGAAAACTTACATGTAAATTTTACTTCTTCACCATCAATTTCATCAGATATTCTTGGTCGTAGTCTGCAAAACTTAATATATTCATTTGTAAAATCATTTCTAGGAAATATTTTTTCTTTTTGTTCATCTGGTATGTATTCACCTGTTAGTATATTTTTAATACGAAAATCTCGTGTTGTTACATATATAATTCCATCTGTATCATTTTTTACATTACATTCGAGTATATATTGCTCATAAGGAAACCCTTCTATGTCAGTAATATAAATTGGAATACAACTTAATCTTTGTTTTAAAATCTCATTATTAAATCTTGTACTATTTATAATAAATTCAGAATCATCCTCCTTATTTTCATATCGTGATGTTCTAAAAACAACAGTATCTATATCAGATATTGCTGTTCTTCGTAAGCCATTTGCTATCGAAACATCTACGTCTTTCAACGTAAAATTTAGAATACCCTTTGATTCAGTTAAATCGAATATTTTTGGTGCCATGATATACTATAATAAATTATTTTAATATTAAAATTAAATCAATTTTATTTATAAATTTCATTTTAACAAACAATATAAATATTAATCAATAATCAAGTATAGATGAATTCGGGTGATAAAATTGTAGACAGCATTATTAACAAATTTTATCAAAGATCACAAGTTGGACAAAAAAAATATGGAACTACACTAGAAAATAATAATCTTGAAATAAATGAATGGATTGTACATGCACAAGAAGAATTAATGGACTGTTTATTGTATCTAGAAAAATTAAAAGAAGAAATAAATAATAAATTTAAATTGGTTTAAAAATTTAACAAGATAAAATATTAACTATGAGCAGTGTATTGTATTATAGTAAATTTTGTCAAAATTGTTCAACATTATTACAATCTTTAGCAAAAAGTGATGTGAAAAATGATATGCATTTTATTTGTATCGATAAAAGAAAAAAAGACGAAAAAGGACAAACGTTTATAATATTAGATAATGGACAACAAGTTATTTTACCGCCATCTGTTACAAAAGTACCGGCACTACTATTATTAAATAAAAATCATCATGTATTATTTGGTTCTCAAATTAATGATTATTTAAGACCTGATATTCGAACAAACACTAAACAGGCAGTTAATGTTGTAACTGAACCTCAAGCTTTTTCATTAGGTGGTAGTTCTATGAGTGGTGTAATGTCCGATATGTATAGTTATCTAGACCAATCTTCTGATGATTTAAACTTAGAAAAAGGTAATGGAGGAACAAGACAAATGCATAATTATGTTGTACATGATTCACGAGATAATATAGAAACACCACCTGATACTTGGTCACCTAATAAACTTGATAGTAGTATGACTATGGAACAAATTATGGAAGCACGCGAGAAAGATTTACCTAATAAACACGGAAATCAATCTATTTAATATATTTAAGTAAATATTTAAAAAGAATATACCAAAATATTATATTATGTCTTCAAACCTCTCTATTATTCTTAAGACATTCAACACACAATTCGAAGGTTTTCTAGACGAAATTACAGAAATTTTCCCTAGTAATGTCTCTTTACTTACTACTAAAAACTCACTTTTAACACTTAAAAAATTCAATCCAAAGCTTCTAATATCTGTTTGGTATAGATATATTTGGCAACCATATAAAAACGATATTTTAGGTGGTGATATTAACTTTTTTATTGATAAGGATTATACATCTGATTTAAAAAATATGGATGAATCTTCAAAAATTATTTCTGAAATTGATAATTTCAGAACACCTATACGTAATATGGATAAACATAACCAAGATTGTTGTATGAAATATATTGTTAATTTATCCAAACTTTCGGAAGCATATCATTCATCTCTATAATTTATTTATTTAAATATAATTAATTTATATTTAAATAAAATATATATAAACTATTATGGAAGATAGCAAGGCACGGGAAGATTTTATAAAAATCATAGACGAATTTTGTTCTGACTTAAAAACCAGTTTTCCAGAAGAAACCGAAGAAGATATTAAACGTTTGTATAGCGAAGAGAACCAGATAAATTATGATTCTATTTTTGAGCATTGTAAAAACATATATCCAGAACGTTTTTTTGATATATTATACCAAAATGAGGATATTTTCAAAAACGACGAACTAGATTTAACATTCTTACCCGGTATTGATTTTAAAATACTTTGGAATTTAGATGATGTTAGTGATACTATTAAAGAAACTATTTGGAAGTATTTACAACTAATTTTATTCGCTACTGTAGGTAACATTAATGATGGAAAATCATTTGGTGATACAGCCAAACTGTTTGAGGCTATTAATGAGAATGATTTTAAAGATAAACTGAAAGAAACTATGGAAAACATCCAGAATACATTTGAAAATAAAGATACCGAAACATCTAACAATATTAATGATGCTATGCCAAATCTTGAAGGTTTTCAAGAACACATATCATCTATGTTAGAAGGTAAAATCGGACAATTAGCAAAGGAAATTGCAGAGGAAACCGCAGAAGAAATGGCAAAAGAACTTGGTGATGTTGAAAGTACAGATGATGTATTAAAAGCCATGATGAAAAATCCTAGTAAAATTATGGGTCTCGTTAAAAAAGCAGGTTCAAAACTTGATGAAAAAATTAAATCAGGTGAAATTAAGAAAAGTGAACTAATGGAAGAAGCTGGAGAATTATTGAAAAAAGTTGAAAATATGCCTGGTATGGGAAATATTAATAAAATTTTAAAACAAATGGGTGTTGATGGTATGCCTGGTATGCCAAATCTTGGTCGTAAAGCGAAGTTTAACACAGGTGCATTTAAGTCCCACATGGAAAGAGAAATGAAAAGAGAAAAAATGTTAGAACGTATTGCCAAAAATGCTGAACAAAAGAAAATACAAAAAGAACAAGATAAAATAAATCAAGAAGAAGCAAAAAAAAAAGACGAAGAATATAACAAATGGCTAGATGAAGGAGGTCTTGAAGAAATATTATTCTCTTTAGGAGAAAAACCAGAAAAGTCATCTAGAAATCAAAATACCAACAAACAAAATAATCCTAAGAAAAAGAAAAAAAAGGGTAAAAAATAAATAAAAAACTACAATAATATATATATGAATAAAGATATGTTTTGGTTAAATAATCCTATGATATTAATTGATAGTAAAAAAATTACTCATATATGGCCTAATAATAAAATGAATGATACTGAAAAATTAAATTCATTAGTTAGATTATTATTCATTCTAACTATTTCATTTTATTTCATCTTTGGCAATATTACATATATTTATTCGGGTATTTTAAGCATAGGTATTATATGTTTTTACTATTTTTTTTTATTAAAAGAAACAAAAGTTGAGGCTCACGAAGGTTTTGAAACTAACAAAAAGAAAAACAAAAAAGTAACGTTTGCAAAAGTAAGTAATAAAAATCCTATGAATAATCTTTTAGTTACTGATTATACTGGAAATACTAATAAAAAACCAGCACCAAATGCTTATGAATCAAATATTGTTGAAGAAATAAATAAACAAACCAAATCATTTATTAAAAATAATAATGATGGTAATACAGAGATTGATAAACGACTATTCAAAGATTTAGGCGATAATTATATGTTTGAAGACTCCATGCAAAGATTTATTTCTAATCCCAATACTGTTAATCCTAATGACCAAGAAGGATTCGCTAAATTCTGTTATGGTGATATGGTTTCTACTAAGGAAGGTAACAAGTTTGCTGCAGGTAGATACGCTCCTCGCTACACTAACTATTAATTATTTAATTAAAAATATAATATTTTTTAATTATATATATGGCATCTGTACAAGATTTTACATTTTTTAACATGTCTAGAATAGGAAATGATACATGTAGCTTAAATGAAACCGATATGCAAAATGTTAAACATGGAAACTATATGTTAACTAATCATTTCGCTAATGACTGTGCTATGAAAAAACCTATTGATTTCGCTTTAACACAACCTAATGTTAATTATACTGGTTCTCATCAAGTCGGTATGGGGGGGTGCAATATTGATACAAATTCTGCTCTTTTAGTAAAAAAAGTTAATACTTCTAATAAATGCAAATTAAATTTACAAGAACGTCCTTACCTAACTGTACCTTATCTTGGTAAAGGAAGTGCTGACCCCACTTTAGAAACACAAATTTTACAAGGTGATTCATTTACTAACAGAAAAAGTGTTAACCCTTCTAGTGAAATTTGTTACACCCAATACTCTAACTATCCATTAATACCATCTATTAAAGACTCTGTCGCTAACCCAAGTAACCTTATCGAAGATGCTGCTGACAGCAACTGGATTAGAGGTGGATTACCATCTAGAGAATTAACTAGAGATAATAATATGTAAACATATCGTAAATAATTATTAATTATTTTATATTAAAAATATTTTTTATATAAAATACATATGTACTCTTCTTCTGAAGTAACGCAACCAAATTATAATAATCATGAAAATCATCATTTGACACAATTTAATTTTGATTTTGATGTAAATTATCATTCTATACATGTAGATAATGATGAATTTCGTGATACCTTATTTAGAGAACAAATTCTAAAATTCTTTAAAATCGAAGAATATAATCAAACTATTATTGATATTAAAATTGAACATCTAAAACCTATTATTGAATCTAATAACGATTTAAAAAATTTATCTATTAAATTCTCCAATATTATGTTTCAAGATAAATTTGATATCGGAATTATTATGTTCTTCGCATATGACTATTTTCACGATACATTTTTATTATTAAAAGAATATTTACATAAAAACACTATTAATAAAAACATTTATAACAGAATATTTAAAAAATTATAAATTATAAAATTATAAAATTATAAAATTATATTCTCTTATACTATATCATGGCTTCTACTAGAAATAAAAACTCTATCAGAGATTATTCATCCGAACAAAGAATTTTTCAAGATATAAACTCTTACCAAACATTTCAGAATAGTGCTTATGGTGAAGCACATACCACTAATTTACCAGGTTTAGGTTTTAATTGTGCTTCTATACCTAGAGAAAAATTATCTGGGAATCCCATCGATATTGAATCCACTTTATTCGGTATCGGTTCTACTAATTTAGTTGAACCACAAGCTCCTGTCCATCCTCAACTTAATTGTATTAAACACAAAGATATCATCGACAAAGTCGAATTTGTTATGCCCGAACCACTTGTTATAGAAAAAAATCAACGACCACGCCCATTAAATTAATTTGTTATAATATATATAATATGTACAACTATTTAGTATCATATATATTTTCATTTACATTTGTAACTGTTACTATTGCCTATATTTTAAAAATACCATATCTTCTTACCAACAATAAACAATTAGTTAATGAATATTATGGTAAAAATTTCTCTAAAAGTGCTCTGTTAGATCTTTTCTTATTTGCTATTTATCTTGGAATTTCTCAATTACTCATTAATTATTTTAATGTTAATACTATTCTATATAAATTAATTACTGTCGCTATTACTACTATTTTTATTAGTGGTTCATTTGCTCTTTATTTCCTCTCTAAACCTGTTGACAAATCATTCTTTTCTAGATGGTTTCATGCTGTGCAATATAAGGCTGTTGTATATGATATCATTTTACTTACATTTAGTTATTTTATTTATAATTATCTACTTACAATATCAATTAATAAAACATTAATTTAAAATTATCTTCTTATGTTAATATATTATAATGTTTACTCGTTTCCATGATGATCCTCTTAGAATTCAAAAACAATTACAACAATCTACTGATATTGGACGATATGTTATGAATGTTCCTGGTAATAATGGAGATAAACCTTTATATTTTGAAGACCCACATATTCGACTAACAAAATGGGGTGGTAATTTAAGAACAAATACCGTTAATTTAGAAAGTGATCTTAAAGGTTTATCTAGATCACTTAATCGTGATTGTAAATCTACTAATAATTATATTGACAAATCAGCTATATCTATGTCTATGCAATACGCAGAAACTCCTTCATTTGTTGATGAGACTAGAGCTAGTCACCCTGCATTTGAATATCGAGAGCTTCCTAATCAACGTTGGGATTTCCCTCTTATGGATCCTCAACTTAATGTATGCAAACAATTTGAAAATAACCTCAGTACTCGAATATTGGAAAAAGACCATTACAAAACAAATTCTGAATATTATCAGAAAAAACAAGTATTTAATTAAAAAATTGATTATAATAACATTACTTTATTTTATTATAATTATTATGATGATTATTAAAACAACTTTATACATTAGCAGACTTAATAGATATATTATGGGTAACCATGCTCCTATAATTTGCCATGCTATCGGGAAGAAACAATTCGAAAAATGTGTATGCGACTGTAAAGATATATGTAAAAAAACACCCGGTACTACTAATAACAGAAATAAATTTAATTATGTTGATAATTTCGATTATGAAATAGAATTGTCAAAATTACTTAAAAAAGCAAGGAATGATCGTTAATAAATAATATAATTATTATGGATTTTTTTTATTATTTTCTTTATTATATGTAGTACTGTATGGATTTGTAGCATTTTTTTGGATATTCCATCTGTCTATTATCGATATTTCACACATAGGTGATCCCATACCATTTTTCGAACATTCACAAAAGTGTTGAATACCATAATTAAATAAATCTTCATTTTTATACTTATTAGAATATTTTTCTGTTATTCTTTCTTTATTATTTTCTGAAAGGGGTATTTTGTATAAAATAATATCATTTAAATAATTTTTTTGGTTATTTGAGTAAAAATCATAGTTTTCTTTACCAAATACCCCTATAAAATCATCATCTGATGGGTTTTTAATCCAAACTGCATTAGGATTAATACGTAAATATTCACTCACAACGGCTTGTTTTGACATCTTTCCACAATCTTCGTAACCACCTAATTTTCTTCTTAATTTCTTTGTTATCTTAGCTTTCTTTGTTATCTTAGCTTTCTTTGTTCGCTTACCCTTCTTTCTTATTTTTTTAGATTTTTTTGTTATTTTTCTTTTTTTACCACCATGACGAGTAGGACGATGATCATTTAATGATAGATTATTCATATTTGAACGATAAGGAATACTTGGAATTTCTTTATATAATTTGTGTGTACTACTATCAATTTCTGAATTCATATTTATTGTTACAAAGCTAGGTGTTTCGTTATTTATTTTAAATTTAAAAATATTACCTTCTTCTTCTACAAATTCTACAGTATACATCCATAAAGTTTGATCGTTTTCATCCTCAGGTTCAGGATTCCAAATATGTAAAATATATGATTCTCCAACCACTACATTATTTATGTCTATTTGTTCTAGTCTCATCGTAATATATATATTATATTATAAAAAAATTGAAATGAAATGCTTAAAAATTACAATTATTATATACAAGATGAGTGATATTTTACGAACCACGAGTGAAATTGATATTGATAAACAACATATAATAACATTATTTAATACGCATGTTAAAGGTATTGAAATATGTTTAGAAGGACAAAATATAAACCATTGTGGAAAAGAGGGACATTGGTTAGAAACAAAAATGGGTATAAAGCATAACGCAAAAAATGAACCTGACATTAATGGTTATGAAATGAAAAAATCTTCAAGTAAAACCACACTTGGCGATTTTAGTGCAAGTGAATATGCGTTTTCAGGAAAAAATAAAAGAAACAGCATTAATACCCTCAACAATTGGACCGATGAAATAAAATTAAGCAGAAGCGAATTTATTAAGACATTTGGAAATGCAAATCCAAGAAAGGAAAACAGATATTCGTGGTCTGGAAGTTGTGTTCCAATATACAATATTTGGAACTCGAGAGGACAGATATTAACGGTAAATGAAAATAATGATATAGTCATTTATTATTCATTTTCAAAGGATACAATAAGTATAAAAACAGATTTTCCATTATTCTTACAAAAAGATAATATTGTAATTGCTTTATGGAAATCATCAAAAATGAAACCACATATTGATAACAAGTTTGATAAAAAGGGGTTCTTTATATGTAAAAAAATAGGCAATACATATGAAAAGATTTGTTTTGGTAAAGCATTTGATTTTGAATATTTTATCAAATGCATAAAAAATAAAAAAATTATATTTGATAGTGGAATGTATGATGGAAATAGTCGTAATTATTCTCAATTTAGAGGATCACATTTTTGGAATGAATTAATTACTGAAGAGTATTAATTACATGCTTACCAAGATAATATGCAAACTTACACGCAACCGCATTACCTATTTGCATTATTTGGTCTTTTTTATTTCCTTCTAAATAATAATCGTCTGGAAAACTTTGTATTCTTTTTAATTCTAATATAGTTAATCTTCTAATTTCTTTTTCATTATATTGAAACAAAGCATCATATCCATCTTTCCAATATCTTGCTGGAATTGTATATGAAGGTTTATTCATGTTTAAGAATTGAGCACCAAATCCTGCACCCCTTTCTTTAGATCTTGCTTTTTTATTAATTATTCCTTGTATCGCTCTTTCACTTAAATAATATGATTTATCAACATCTTTTTTATCTAATAATATAGTTTTAACAGCAATTCTATCATCTTTTGATTTGATTATTAATTCTGGTTCTTTTGGTATTATGTTTAAATCTTTACGAATACCTATGATAATAGTTCTTCTTCTATTTTGAGGAACTTCAAAATCACTAGCATATAATTTATTAATAATACAATTATAATTTTTATTTAGTTGTTCCATTATAATATCAATTACATTTTCACCACTTTCTGTTTTTTTTGACAACATGCCAATTACATTTTCCATAATAAATGCTTTGGGTTTAAAATAATCAAGATATTTTACATATTCCATAAATAAAGCATTTCTTGGGTCATTTTTATCTCTTTTTCCAGCAATACTAAAGCTTTGGCAAGGTGGACCACCAACTAAAATATCTACAATTTTATTTTCTTTATTATATAATTCATTAAATTTTTCAGGAGGTAATTGCGTTAAGTCTTCACAAAATGCTTTATGATTATTGTTTTTATTATAACTTTCAACCGCTTTATCCCAAATATCTATTCCAGCAATTACATTCAATCCTGCATCAGTTAAACCTTTTGACATACCACCGCAACCACAAAACAGATCAATTACATTTAATGTTTTTGTATCAACCTCATTAATTTGCATATTTTGTGGTGGTATTTCCTCGTTTGATAAAATTATTTTAGGTTCTTCAACAACTTTGTTTTTTTCGTTAATTAGTTCTATTAATTGTGATTTATTTTTTGAACTGCACTTTATAATACCCAAATCTTTACACTTTTCCAATAACTCTAATTTACTCATTTTTGATATATCCATTTGTTTTGTGGTGTTAATTATAATATTGTTTTCTGTATTATTTGAAATCAATTTTGTTTTTAATTTAGTGTTTAATTCAATAATTTTTTCTTCAACTGCCTTGTCTATTAATGCTTTTATCTTATCTGTTTGTATTTCACAAGGGTTTTTACGAGTTAAGTGTTTATCATAGTGTGATTTTTGAGAAAAGGATTTACCGCATTTTTCGCAACTATATTTACCCATTTTTGATATATAGATTAATATATTATTTTTATATTATTTAACTAAATTTAACTAAAATAGTTTTTCATAAATAATATCCCGGACATAATGTATATTAATTTTATAATAATTTAAAGGAATATCCAATAATTTATTGGATAGTAACACCGTCCCTAAAATGCTGGTGTAGTATAGCGGTTAGTACACCTCCTTTACACGGAGGAAATCGGGGTTCGATTCCCCGCACTAGTAAAGTGGCTTAGTGGTCTAGTGGTATGATTCCTGCTTTGGGTGCAGGAGGTCCGGGGTTCAATTCCCCGCTGAGCCCAAATTCAATAATAAAACATAAATTTATTATTGAATAATGTATTATTTATTAACCCAAGAACCAGCAAAATGATGCACACAAACCACAGTATCTTTATCTAATTTATCATAATTTTCATTAAATGGTTGATTACATTTAATAGGATAAAATAATTTATCTGACAATCCGTTTGATGATATATATGTAGAATATTTTGGTAATAAAAACTTGCTTAACATACCAGGACCTGTTGAAAATAACACATTTTCATTTTTACAATTTGGTATAAGTGCTTTTACAATTATTTCCTTATATATTATTTGTTGTGGAGCAGAAATCATTATTGCGTTACTAACCCAGTCTTTATAGTTTGTAATAAAATGTGATTCTTTTGTAATATATTTATCAAGTGATTTAAAACATTCAAAATCTAAATCAACATATATTCCTCCATAATATAATAAATAAAAATATCGTACAGCATCTACTCTCATAATATTTTTTTCATAACTATCATATATTTTTAAAAACCAAGGGTAATAGTTTAATATGAAATTTCTATTATCATTATCATCATATAAATTAAATGTATAATCATTATTATATTTTTTCCATGATTCAACACATATTGGTTTAAATATATTATAATCTATTTCTTTTGTCGTCCAAGTTCTATGAAATGTTTTTGGTACTACTTCACTAACATTATATTTTAATAAAACTTGATATTCATGTTTTATAATTTCAAACTCCTTTTTATCTTTTATAAATTCTAATATTTTTCTACCTTTTCCACATGGAAATTTTAATGAATTTATATAATTTGGATTTTGTCCTCTTTCTTTGTCATTTTTTACCCATGGAGGTAAATAATTTATATTTATTGGTGTATCATCTATAAATATCATAGAATTATTTTTTAAATAAAAAATACCTGATTTTAATTCATTTAAAGCATGATTGGCACTTTCTTCATCATTATCAAATTTTGTATCTAAGCTATCTAAATATAATAAGTCTAAAAAATACGTCTTATCCATTAATGTATTAATACCTTCTATACTGTCTTTACTTATAACTGTTGTTTTTTTTGATGTACTTGAATTTACTAATTTTGCTGTATTTTTATTTAGTTCGAACGATATCACAAATCCATCATAGAAGTTTACAAATTTATCAAATAAGTATGTACTACTACCATTACCTTCCATATCATTCGGACCACCTCTAGCAGCACCTGTTTCAATTATACAATAATTTTTTTCCTTTTTATTTTCTAATTGTTTAAAAATTTCTAAAAAAGTATCTCTTCTTATTCCTAATTTATTATAATAATTTGGAATAAATACATCATTTATAAAACTCATTTAAAATATATAATATTTTTTAAATTAACATTTAACATATTTTTATTTTTTACTTTTTCTTCTACGTCTTCCAATCGGCGAAGGTAATTGTGAATAAGTATGTTTAACAGTCTTTCTTTTATATAGTCGTCTTCTTCTAGTTCCTCCTAATGATAAACGATGTAAAGGTGTAGGATGTTTGGGAATAACACCTTTCTTTTTTGTTTTTATTTTTGATTTATCTTTCTTTTTTCCACCTGTTCTCACCTTTAATGAAACTCTTTTTTTCATTATATATATAATAATTATATTAATATATAATTTAATTTAATTTAGTGTTTTCTTGATTTCTTACCCTTCTTGGCCTTCTTTGTTTTCTTGGCCTTCTTTGTTTTCTTGGCCTTCTTGGCCTTCTTTCCACCTCTTTTTTTCTTTCTTGATGCACTTGATCTTCTGCGACGACGACCACCCTCCATAGAAAGCTCACCGTCTCCATCCTTCTCCTCATCGGGCATCATCATTTCATTTTGAACTGGGTCTTCAAGCTCGTCATCGCCGCCAAACCAAAAACCTCCTTTCAACGAATTTCTACGTTTAAGACTTGTTTTCTTTCTGCTAACGCGTATAGGCATTATATAGAATATATTTAGATTTTTTTTTTAAAAAATTATAATAATGTGCCTAAATTCTAGTAACTTTATTTTTCTTTAATTTAGAATAAATTTGTATTTAAGAATAAAATAATATAATCAGATTATATATTATGGAATTATTAATACCTATTGTTGCAGGTGCAGGTTTAATTAATATGCATCGCCAAGAAAAAAAGAAAGAAAGTTATGTAAATGTAAATAATGAAAATAATAAAGTAATTACTAACGCTAATACACCTAAAAATTACCCTGTAATTAGTAATGATGAACTTAGAGATTCAACTGTTCAGGGATATAATTCACAACAACCAAGAGATAAGTACTACAATAATGAAATTTCATATGATAATCAATATAATGATATAAATGTAAAAAATGTTAAACAATTTACTTCATTAACGGGAAACACCGTAAGTAGCAAAGAACTAAAACATAATAATATGCAACCGTATTTTGGTGCTAAAATAAGAGGACATACATCTGATTATAGTTCAAACGAACCTATTTTGGACCTTATGGTTGGAAGTGGTAGTCAATATGTTTCTAAAACAGAACATGCTCCTTTGTTTCAACCTCAACAAAATTATAATTATCCAACAGGGGCGCCTATTCAAACAGATTTTGTTCAATCTAGAGTTAATCCTAGTATGAGACATGCAAACTCAAAACCTTGGGAAGAAGTAAAAGTTGCTCCTGGATTAAATCAAGGTTATACTACAAATAGTTCTAATCAGGGATTTAACAGCGCTTTAGAAGCACGAGATTCGTATAAACCTAGAGGTGTTGATGAACTGAGAGCAAAAAATAATCCTAAACAATCATACTCGTTAGACGGTCATAAAGGTCCTGCATCATATTATATTAAAGAATATGCCAATAAAGCAAATGTTGGTAAGGTTGAAAAAAATAGACCCGATAGATTTTACGATGGTATGGAAAGTATGCAATCGGATAAACATGCTTTAGGATGGGGTTTTACAACAACAGGTTTAGAAAAAGGTCAAACTGCACGCAGTAATATTGAATTAAAACATGAAAATCGCTCTAATACAACAACTGCATATGAAGGTATAGCATCATCACATGCCAAAAAAGCATATATTCCAGGTGAATATAGTGATAGTCGCAGAGAAGACTCTAAAACAACACCACTTACATCTGTTAATGCTATTGGTAGAGCTCCAGCATCTGAGGGTGACTATGGATTAAATTCTATTACTATTGAAGAGAATAACCGTACATGTAACGATGATGCGGGATTTTTTGGTGCTATTAAAGGTGCTATGGGAGCAGTAACTGCTCCATTTATGGATATGTTAAAGCCATCTAGAAAAGAGGGATATATCGGAAATATCAGACAATATGGTAATATGTCCATGCCAGTTAATGCTACATATAATAATAATCCTAATGATAAACTCAAAGTAACAAATAGAGAAATGGATGTTTGTGCTGAAAACCATCTTAATGTAGAAGGACCTAGAAGTGGTGCTTATCATTTAAATACACATAATGCTTATTCTGATAAAGTCAATAATCATATAGAATATATTGGTGCAGGAGGAGGAAGTGGTGTATCAAATGGGCATACATCATATGATAGTGCTTCACGTGCTAATATAAATCAAAGTAAAGAAGCTTTAATGGCTTCCAGAATTAATCATGGAAATAGTAATCATGTTGTAAGAAACGTCAACTATAATACTTCAAAACTTGACTGTGATAGAGTTAACACATATCTTGGACCAGCAGGTAGTGCATTAACTACTACTCCACCAAGTGTCAATAATATGGGTTATCAAGACGCACCATATCAATTAAGACAAGACCTCGCTGTTCAAAGGATCGAACCTAATATTCTTGAAGCATTCAAGAAAAATCCATATACACAATCTCTTACATCTACTTATTAATTTTTTTAATAATAGTTTAAACATTTATTTTAAAATATTATTAACTATCATGCAAAAGTTAGATATTCATACTGATATTATACAAAAACTTGATTATTTTCTTAAGGAATCAAAAATTCCTAATATTATTTTTCATGGTTTGTCTGGTAGTGGAAAAAAAACTATCGTTTTTGATTTTATTGATAAAATTTATGATAACAATAAAGAAAAAATTAAAGAATATGTCATGTGTGTTAACTGTTCACATGGTAAGGGCATTAAATTTATTAGAGAAGATTTAAAACTATTTTCAAAAACAAATATTTCATTTAAAAATAATAATTTTAAAAGTATTGTTTTATTAAATGCTGACTGCCTTACTATTGATGCACAATCTGCACTAAGAAGATGTATTGAATTATTTACACATACTACTCGCTTCTTTCTAGTAGTACAAAACAGATTCTCTTTATTAAAACCCATATTAAGTCGTTTTTGTGAAATATATATTCCAGAAAAAAAAATCGAAGGTTTTGTTAATTTACATCAATACAATCTTAATACAAACTCAATATATAAATCTTACAGAAAAAAAAACATAACTTCTTTTAAAAAAATTGTTAATGACCAATATATATATAATATTAATGATATTATTATATTAGCAGAAAATTATTATCAAAAAGGTTATTCCACATTTGATTTTATTGAACATTTTGAAACTAGTAAAACTAATATTTCAGATGATAAAAAATACGAAATTATTATTTTTTTCAATAAAATTAAAAAAGAATTTAGAAATGAAAAACAATTATTATTTATGTTGTTTTATTTTATTTATTTACGTTCTGATTTGGATTTAGAAAATATATCATTTATTTAAGTATGGATGATTTTTCAGTTTCCTCCCTGCATGAATCAAAAAACGAATGGTGTGCTAGATTACTTACCACTCTAACCCCATGTATTATTAATGGATTTAATTCAATTTTTAATGAAGCATGGACATTATGTTCCGAAAATGATGAAGAAGATAAATATCTTATGACATTTCAAAATTTAATTACTCAAGTTCCAAAATGGAGTAATGCTACTGTTGAGGAAGAAGTCAAGCGAATTATTGAGACTAGTGGTTGTGGATATATTAATGATTTAATTACTTGTGTCCATATCATTCACTTAAAACTATTAACTAGTGTTAGAGTAGGTAATCAACAAAAAAAAATTGACTTGGCAATTCCTAAAATTAATATTTTTATTCATAACTGCTATATTCAATCCGCTAGAAAAATTTATACAAATGTCTATCTTTTTGATAAATTTGTTAATTCTTTACAAAAACAAAAGAATAATAGAGAGTTAGAAATCATTATTCAAGAATGCATTCTTACTACTATTAGAGAAAGTTTACCCATCGAAACTATTTTGAAAAATTATATTGATGAAACTGCTGAAGAAGATATTATTGAAGAAATTTTAGAAGAAAAAATTGAAAAGAAAGAAGAAGAACCCAAAGAATCTAAGAAAGAAGAAGAACCCAAAGAATCTAAGAAAGAAGAAGAACTCAATAAATCTAAGAAAGAAGAAGAATCCAAAGAATCCAAAGAATCCAAAGAATCCAAAGAATCCAAGAAAGAAGAACTTAAAGGAGGAGATTCTACTACTGAAGAAAAAGAAAATGTATTCTTAAAAATTAATACTGACGACGAAGATACCGAAAATCAAATTATTAAATTTAATGATACAGACAGTATTCTAACTGGTGATGATAAAAAAGAAGAGGTCGAAGCACCTAAAAATATTGACTTCTTAGAAGAGTTAAACAAAAAAAGAGAATTAGAAAGTAAAATAAATCAAGATGATGATGATGATGATGATGAAAAACTCGTTTTAGGAGATGATATACCTTTAAGTGATCTTGACTTTAGCAATATCAGCGAATCTATTGACAATAAACCAGATATTCTTCTAGACAATCTTGAAATTTTAAACTAATTCGTTAATTTTTAATTAATCTATTATTACTTTTTCTTATGGATAGCTTTACCATTTCTATGATTGTAACAGCTTGTTATTTAGTATTTAAGTTTACCGAATTAAAGGTTACACAAAAAGACCTTTTGCCAATTAAAGAGTTATTTAAGGAAAGTTTTATTATCTTTATCTCTTCTCTTGCTGCTTTTTTTATATACGAACAATTTTACGAATCGTCCTCTAAAGGAGGAGGTGTTAGTGTATTTACTGACAAAGCCGCATTTTAGTCTTTATAAATTTATATTATATTTAATATAATATAAATCCTATTTACACGTTATTATCATTTATATTTATTATTCATTTGTATTCATAGTTTCATCAGCATACATTTTGGGTATTTTATCTATATCTAAGTATAAAATATTTTTATCGCGGAAATTATTACGTATCATCTTTTTTGCTACTATAAATTTAGAAAATATTGGCTTCTCCAATTGTTTTTCAGGTAAACAATTGTTTACTGTACGAGCTATCATTTTATACAGTTTAAATTCTGGATATCTTTCATCTCCTTCACTTGTATATAATACGTTTCTACCTTTATCATCCATGCACCAATCATTTATTAACTTTGCTATTTCATCCTTTTTACATTTCATATCTATGTATTTTTGGCTATACTCATCTGCCATATTAAAAGTAAAAACATTATCAAATATTGAACATCCCAATCTACACAAATCAAAACTAAAATTCGGCATTATCTCCTTCTTCTTTTTATTTACGTAAATCCCAAAATTATACTGACTTGATGCATCCTCACCCCTTTTATACGCATCAGGACAATATACATATTTTTTATATTTGTATATGGATCTACCAAAATCTATTATTTTATAAATACGACCATACGTCGGTACTTTATAATATACCTCATTATATTTATAGTATACATATTTTTTACTTGTCTCTTGATACATTATATTATTACTATGCAAATCATTATGTGTAAACCAAAATGCTTTTTGATATATTATCAATATCATTATTATCTGAAATAATGCCGATACCCACTCATCCTTACCTAACCCATTCTCTATTAAGCTATCAAATGTATCTTTACAATTCTCCATACATATTAATTGTACTGGAAATTTATCTATCACTACATTTATGTCCAATTCCTCATCATCTTGTGAACATTCATCATCGGAATATTCATCCTCTTCACCATCTGATATTGTACCATCATCTGATGATATATCATCTTCTGATAATTCTCCTGTATTTACTGATCTTGATGAATTACTATCATCTGAATCTTCATCTAATGATATATTTTCCTTTAATAAATCCTTATTTATATTAAATACCGTCATTTCTTCCAATCCATTTACACTCTTTGTTTCTTCATCTTTAAATACATTTTCAAAATCCATCATTTTATCTTCTATCATAGGCTCTGCTGCATTATCATTCCAATCTTCCTCTATTTTCAACTTTGATTTATATTTCTTTGATACGTTATTCATCGATTTTATTTCATTTATCTTATCCATATCCCCACATAATCTGTAATTTCTATCTAGGTTATTCATAAAATATTCAGACTCTAACAAATAATCTATATCATCACCTATATTTACCTTATAATTATTCTTTATTCCCAATATACTACCATAGTAATTTATACCATGAAACATATTATAATCGTTTAGTAACAACGATGATATATAGGAAAATAAACTATCAGTGTATGATGTATTTGTTAAATCCATTATTTTTTCATGACATTTACTTTTACTATTCTTCGGTAAACTAAATATATCATCCTTCTCATATTTACCTGTTAAATATCTTGTTAAATTCATTATCGGAGAAAACTTTATAAATATTTCCCTTTCACTTTTTATGTTATTACTTACATCCAATAACACCGAATTAAATATATTATTCTCTTTATGTTTCAGTTCTGTTACTATTTCTTTTGATATTAACATCGTATTCTCATTATCTTCATCACTCTTTTTAAATAATGTTTCATAAATCGGTATATAATTTTGACAGTTTAAAACATTTCCATATTCCTCATCCAAGTTTTCTAAACTATTAAATAGCCCTTCATTTTTGTTTTTTAGGTAATTTAACATTACGATTTAATTATTTTTTTTTATGTCATTTTTAACTTATTACTACATTTATTAGTTCATTTATTAGTTCATTTATCAAAAAAATTAACTTAAACTATATTATGACCCTCGAACTTAAACGATTCGATATGAAAAAAATTAGTTTTAAGCCAAATGAAAACAAAGGCCCAGTTTGTGTTTTAATTGGAAGAAGAGATACTGGTAAGAGTTTCTTAGTTAGAGATTTATTGTATTATCATCAAGATATCCCTATTGGTACTGTTATCTCTGGTACTGAAGAAGGTAATGGTTTCTACGGAACACATGTACCTAAATTATTTATTCATGACGAATATAATACTGCTATTGTTGAAAATATTTTAAAACGTCAACGTGGTGTTTTAAAGCAAATGCAAAAAGAACAAGAAACATTTAAACGTACTACTATTGACCCACGCACGTTTGTTATTCTTGATGATTGTCTTTATGATAATGGTTGGGCTAAAGATAAAATGATGAGATTACTTTTCATGAACGGTCGTCATTGGAAAATTATGCTTGTTATTACTATGCAATACCCATTAGGTATCCCACCTAATTTAAGAACCAATATTGATTATGTATTTATTTTAAGAGAACCTTACATTACTAATCGTAAGAGAATTTATGAAAATTATGCTGGTATGTTTCCTACATTCGAATCTTTCTGTCAAGTTATGGACCAATGTACTGAAAACTATGAATGTTTAGTAATTAATAACAATTCTAAATCAAATAAATTACACGACCAAATTTTTTGGTATAAAGCTGACCCACATGGTGACTTCAAACTTGGTTCCAAAGAATTTTGGGAAATGTCCAAAAATCTAGGTGATGATGATGACGATGATGCGTATGACCCACAAGCCTCCCGTAAAAAATCTTCAGGACCTAAAATCAATGTCAAAAAATCTAAATGGTGATTTTTTATGTTGGAATAATATATACAATATGTCTGGATTTAAATATACTGAATTTAACACAGATAATCCTGATTATAAAACTAAAAAAAAAGATAGGGAGAAAAGGATGATTGTTGATGATCATGAGTACGTAATTCTTCTTCCAAGTGGAACTCAAAATGTCCAATGGAGTAAATCTCAAGAAAAATTTAAATCTGTTTATGATAAATTACGTGAAACTCATGCTGATAAATTAACAGGAGGTATTAATTTACCTGAATTACCTATGGCAGAAGGAGACGATGATAAATTAACTCCACACATTAGGGCGATTAGACAAGCATTTGTAGATACTGGATTAGGTTGGGGTTCTGGTGACGGATGCAAATTTTGGTATAAAAACTTATATCATAATTTTCCTTTGTTTTTAAATATTAGACCAATCGCTGGACATATCGTTAGAGCTAAGGCGGGCATAAAAGCTGCTTGTGAAAAGGAAGAAGCTGTCGAAGAAGCACCTACTGAAGAAGCACCAGTTGAAAAAATATCTGCTCAACAAGAATCTCCAAAACCAGCACCAAAACCTAGTGTTTCAAAAAGAGGACCTAATACTGATAGTATGGGTAGAATAAGCGTTGAATTTATTATACATGAAAAAAAACATTACGCTATGGAAAGAGGTGTAAATCGTATTTTTTTCTTTGATGATTGGCGTCAGCATGACCGTAACCCTCAAACACATTATCCTACACAAATTGGATACATAACAGGTGAGAGTATTCCTCCTTCTGGTCAAGAAATACCTTCTTCTATAAGTGTTATTGATGGATCAAAACAAAAAGCTTTTGAATATCCTGATAATTCAGGCTATCATATGATGGGTGGTAAGTTTATTTACCCACTAAAACCACAATATAAATTAGTAATAACAAAAAGTAAAGAAGAGTTTGAACAAGAAAAAAGAGAGGCAGAGTATAAAAAATTTGTAGATTCACTAAAAGAAGTTACATATAACGGTCATAAAATATATTATGCACCTTATAACGAAAGTTGGCACCAATTTCCATTATATGATAAACTTCCTGATGATGATGGTGACTTAGTATGGAAAAATATAGGAGATTATGACGCAAGGTCTGCCGCTGATATACCTGACCCTACAAATGATGATAACTGGGTTATTCAATATCACGGCTACAACCCCGACAGTAGTGATGAAGAAGATTCTGATCAAGAACCTCAAGAAATTCCCAAAGAATGGCAAAAGCAATTTTCAAGAAGTAAAAAATTACCAGATGGAACACCACGCCCATATTGGGTTAATATAAATGACCCAAACTATAAAAACCCAGACTCAAATATAAATGCGGAGAGTACATGGATTGAACCACCCGAAGTTAAAAAACAAAGAGAAGAACAAGAAAAATTCGATAGAGAATATGATGAAAAGCAAAGAAAACAAAAAGAAAGTGAAGAAAAAAGAGCAGCCGAGAGAAAAAGAATAGATGATAATAGGAGAAATAGAGGAAACGTATTAAGAGAACGAAGAAATCGTATGCTTCAAAAGGCAAAAGAAAGTAGAGGAGGAAAAAGAAAAACCAGAAGAAGAAAAAATGCTGGATCTGGAAAAGGAACAAAGAAATCAGTATCATTCGGAACAGGTACTAATTATGGAATAGCCCAAGGATTATATAATTTATCGAATACTACCAGCAACCCGGAAAGAGCAAAAAGGTTTTTCGATATGTCATTAGACAAAATGGAAAGGGGAAGTGACCCAAGAATTAAACAACAACGAAGTTATGATCCAAATGAACCTCCTAACAAAGTACGTAAAGTAAATGACAATAAAAAACCATCCACTGGTTATTCAATATTATCGAATCCAACCGCCCCTCTACCACCTGGTGTAAGACGAATGACACCTAAAGGAGGAAAAAGAAAAACCAAAAGAAGAAAAAATAACAGGAAAAAGAAGAGAACTATTAAACGCAGAAAGTAAAAAAATTGATTAATATTATGTTATTTATTTATATAATATATAAATAACATGAAAACCATTACGTATAACGGGATTAATATTATTGTTGGGCAAAACGCCAAAGAAAACTGGAATTTGCTTGATACAAATGAAAACTATCTTTGGTTTCATTTACGTTCTTTTCCATCATGTTTCGTTATCATTGAAGATGAATATCCAGATAATTTAACAGTACTTGAAGCTGCTACTATATGTAAAGAACATACAAAATATAGAAATTTAAAAAATTTAAAAATTAATTATACACCTGTTAAAAATTTAAAAAAAGTCGGAAAAGAGGGAACTGTTCAGTTTATTAGTAATAGACAAGTATCAACTATTTCGGTTTAACTAGTAATCTGCTCATAAAACTTTATTTTTCTACGAAGTGCACGGATTTTATATTCCTGTATAGTACATAATTTGGTTAATTCTTCAAGCTCAGTTAAATCACTTTTTTCTCTATAATCCACTTTTGGTTTTGCTGATAATCTTATAGATCTACGCACAAAAACTGGAATAGTTCTTTCCATATATAATATTATATTATGTTATGTATTTAAATATTTTTTATAATTAATAGTTAATGACTGTTCTTGTATGCAAACACAACGCAGGTTTTTTTTCATGCTGCAGCGTAAAATTAAATGAAATAATTAGTTATATTAATGCGAATAAAAGTATTCCTGAACATATTGATTGTACAAAATTAATGTCTTTATATAATCCTTATTGGTTATGGGAACGTCCATCTTTTGATGATATAACAAGTAATTTTTTTGAAAATATTAGTAATATAAATATTAATACAACAAAGCATTACAATTCATTATGGAAAATATCTAATTATTCAAATGAACATGAAGATATTATAAAAAAATATTTTACACCAACTGGTACAATCATTAATAATTCTAACAAATTAATTAGACAAAATAAAATTTTTGTTAATAATTGTATTGGATTATATGTTAGAATGACCGATAAACAGGAGGAAACGAATATTGGTAAATTTGAAGATTACAAAAATAAATTAAATGAAATATTAAAAAATGATCCAAAATTAAAAATTTTCGTTGTTACAGATTCTACTGATTTTTTAAATTATATAAAAGAAAATTTCGATTCAATTTTTATTAAAGAATTAAGAACAACTACATCACATATAGGAATACATAAATTTAATGAAGTTGGAAGATTTGAAAAAAGTGTTGTTGAAAATAATTATAATGAAATTATTAATTATTTGTTCCCAGCATTTTTGATATTATCAAAATGCAAATATTTTGTTTGTAACTCTAGTAACTGCTCTACGTGGACTGTAATATACCGTAAAACAACAAAAAATGTGTATCAATTTTTAAATGATAAATGGAATACATATAGATAAATAATTAATAATTACCGTTTTAAAAAAAATTGATATATATATTTAAAATAATTTAAAAGAAATATAGAAAATTAATTATGGATTTAAACCAAACAAAATTAACTAAAAGTGAATGGAATTCGGTCGAAAGACCTGTTGATAAAGATGAGATGAAAATTATCAAGTTAATAATAAAAGGTTTTTATAACACGGAAATTAAATATAACGAAAATTTATCATTAATTAGCTTCATTAAAATCAGTGACGTTAATGACGCTATGCATTATCATTTATTTACTATTCATTTCGTACCTTTGATCGAATCACTAATTAAAAAATATAATATTGACTATACTATACCTTCAAAACCAAAAAGTTGTAATACCCTTAAAAAAAGTGACTCATTTAAAATTGAAAATAAAGACAAGGAATATATATCCAATAACTGTCATACTATATTTGACTTTACCATTATTGAAGTTATTACACATATTCTAAAAAATAGGAAGAAGAAATTACCACAGTGGCAGTACTTTTATTATACTCTTTCACAAATGAAAATACAAACTATCGAAGGTGTTAATACATTTGTAATAGAGTTCCAAAATTATATTTTGGATTCATACCTATCAGAAATGAAAATTGAAAGCATTATTGAAAATTCTCAAGAATATATTGAAAAAAACCAATGTTTAATCCATTACTCAGATATTAAATTATATGGTCATCAACAACAGTTATTCAACATATTTAATAAAGATAAAGTTTCTAATAGGAATCTTGTTCTATATATCGCACCTACTGCTACTGGTAAGACACTATCTCCTCTTGGTCTATCTGAAAAATACAAAATTATATTTGTTTGTGCCGCTAGACATGTTGGTATTGCTCTTTCAAAATCTGCTATTTCTGCTGGTAAAAAAATCGCATTCGCATTTGGATGTAATGATGCTAGTGAAATCAGACTACATTATTCAGCTGCTGCCAGTTATGTTAAACACCACAAAACAGGTCAAGACATTAAATATAAAGATGGCAATAAAAAGGTCGATAATAGTGATGGAAGCAAAGTTGAAATTATTATTTGTGACCTACTTTCTTATGAAGCATCTATGAATTACATGCTTTCATGGAACAAACCAAATGATATTATTACATATTGGGACGAACCCACCATTACACTTGATTATTCTGAACATAGCTTTCATGAAATTATACAAAAAAACTGGTCTATCAATCTCATACCTAATGTAATCTTATCGTCTGCTACACTTCCTAACGAAAATGAAATCGATACCGTTATTGAAGATTTTGAAGATAGATTTAAATTCACTTATAACAGACGTCTTATTGAACTAAAGAAAAATAAAAAAGAACTCGAGGAACTTCTTGAATCATTAAAACAATCATCCGAATCATCAAAACCATCAGATTATAATGACTATATTGATATATATGTCAGCAAGATTGAAAATATTGATATTGAGATAAATAAGCTTCAACAAAATATTGATACTCCTACAAATGTTTCTGTTATTAAAAGTTATGAATGTAAAAAAACAATTTCTATCATTAATAAAGATGGTTATGTTGAATTACCGCACTTATTATTTGATACATATAAAGATTTACGAAATTCTGTTCACCACATTAGAAATAATAAAACTATCCTAAGATATCTTGATCTTAATGAAATATCTAAATTTATTATATGGATTAATAGAAAAAAAGAAATGTTTGATTCTTCTTATCATATCTCTAATGTATTTCAAACTATTGAAGATGTTAATATGTTGAACATTAAATTAAATTATCTTAATATTCTTGACAGTATTAATAATAGTCTTTACAAATGGACAGTTATTTACAACATGTTTATTGGTACTCGTATTTATAAATTTACACCTAATCCTAAAGGTATTGAGTCAGATAATTTGACAAAAGCACATAGTTTTGATAGTAAGACTTCTAATAATAGTAATATATTCGATTTTAAAAGAACAATTAGTCATGACATCACTAGCAAACATATTAAATCTTCTGGTCTTGTTAATATTACTACTTCTGACTCTTATACATTAACCGATGGACCTACTATATATATTGCTAGTGATGTTGATAAAATTGCTAAATTCTGTTTACATATGGCCAAAATACCTGCTAATATTATGAAAGAAATTAGTGATGCTATTACATTTAATAATACTATTAACAATAAACTTACTAAACTTGAAAAAGATTATGAAGATGCTATGGCTCCTTTTGAAGAAAAGGAAAAGAGAATTAATAAGGATACTATACCTCCCGCTATAAAGAATATGAGAAATGAAATTAATAACCTCACTAAACTTATTAAATCTGTTACATTACCAGATGTTTACATCCCTAATAAAATTGATCACTTAAATAAATGGACTAATTTATCATCTTCATCATCTTCATCATCATCTCCTTATACATCTAAGATTATTGATTCTGACGTTGAAAAGGTGATGGCCATTAAAGATGTTGATGATATATGGAAGGTTTTACTTTTACTTGGTATTGGTTTATTCTCACAAAGTACTAGTATCACATATACTGAGCTAGTTAAAGAATTTGCTATTAACCAGAAATTATATCTCATTATTGCTGATGGTGATTATATTTATGGTACTAACTATCAATTCTGTCATGGATATCTCAGTAAAGATCTTATTAAAGATTTAACACAAGAAAAAGCTATTCAAGCTATGGGACGTATTGGAAGAAATAAATTTCAATTAGATTATACTATACGATTTAGAGAAAATAATATTATTAGAAAAATTTTACTTCCTGATGAGGATAAACCTGAAGCTAGAAATATGTGTCGTTTATTTAGTACTGACTACTCTCTTTTACACTAATTTCATTATATTATTTATATTTATTAATAATTATAAATAATTATTTTTTATTATTTATAATTTATAATGACCAATAATTTCTCTACTTTTAAAAATGGTAATACTCATTTATTATTCAAACAATATTATACACCTGACTTTATTAACAATATATATGAGATTATACGTCCTATGTACGAATCTGAAATTACTGATAAAACTAAAATGTATAAACAATTAAATCATAATACAAAAGGTAACTATAATTACACTTTAAATTCTAAAAATACTCCTGATTTTAATCATTTACAAACTATTCTTAATGATTTTAATACTCTTATTAGAAATGAACTTATTATTAACAATAATTCTTTTGTTAACAGAAATTTCTCTATTAATTTAACAGAAGTTAATTTATGTATTACTAGACAAAATACATTACCTACTAATATTGTTAAAACACAATATATTAATATTTTTATTCCCTTACATAATTTTCCTAACGGAACAGTTACTATATTTAAGGATGCTGATGATATTATCCAAAAATATTATAATATTGATCATGATAATAAAATTATTAATTATGGTAATCCCTCTAATTATGAACAAGATGATATTAATGAATTATTAAATAAAGAACTATATATTGACACATTTGTAGGTGATGTTCTTATTATTAATAATGGTGTATTCTCAAGATCTATTCCTAATATGATTGATTATGACCGTTACTGTCTTCAATTATTATATGATATAAAAATTTAAAAATATATTATATTACTTTATATGACAACTAATTACTTTAAAGATAATATATTATCAACAGATTATAATAAATATTCTTATGAAACCCTTGATAAAACTACTCAAGAATATATACAAAGTTATGCTAAAATTGAAACTATCATCGCGCCAAATTTAGAAGAACTTATTACTATGGTTGAATTCTTATATAATAATAAATATACAGGTGGTGTATTTAAAGATGATATTAATATAATTATATTTAAAGATGACATTTTTGATAACACATATTTAGTTAACAAACTACCTATTATCATTAATACTGCTCTTGATAATATATTTTATTTAATTAATAACAACCAAAAGTTGTTAAATTCTATTAAACAAACAAAAAGAACTCATCAAAATATTTATAACTATTTCGTAATTTTATATTCCAAATTTTTTAAATTAATTATGCATGAAAAACATTATTATTTAGCAGGAACATTATATCATAAAGAACAAAGTATTAAAGATGAAATAACTTCATATTATGAAGAATGGGAGAAAAAAATAAAAATAAAAGAAGCAATTAATGATTATAGTTTTACAAAAGGAGGTGAGTATTATATAATTAAAAAATTATTTTATGAGCCTGAACCTGAACAAGCAGCATCACAAGGGTTTCATTCTTTATCATTACCACCACCACCACCACCAAACATAAAAAAAGTAATTCCCAAAGAACTGACGAGATGGAAGAAAACACAAGCGAATAGGAAGCAAGAGAGGCAAAAGATGCAAGAGATGCAAGAGAATAAATAGCAAGAAAACATACATCCTCATACTTAATAAGAATTACGTATACTAATTTCGATTATAATTGATTTACATATTAATTATATTTTAATATATAATATAATTAATTAATATGAGTGATACAACTAATAAAACAATTTCTCACAAATTTGAGTTAGCTGAAGCAGATCTTAATAACTTAAAGCAATTACTTTATAACAAACAAGATGAGATCATTTTACTTAAAGATAAAATTAGAATAGCTGAAAAAAATCTATGTTATTTATGTTCGTTAGAAGGACATAATATGGTTAGAGAAAGAGAAGATGGTATGTATGGAGATACATATACCTTCTGTACTAAATGTAATTATCATAATTAAACCTTTTTGGTAATACCCATAAATAGTTGATATCCTAATATACTCGCAAAATTTATCCATATAAAGTATGGTAAATAATTATACAAATATTGTCTTACTTCACTTTTAATTAGTATTGATATTCTATATACACCAAAACACAATAGAGATAACAACGTTATCATACCAAAAAAATACTGATTATTTGTTCTTCCTTTTACTTGTTCATTAAAACGAAATATATATAACCAAAGTCCTTGAAGTCCTGATTCAATTAGTGTATCTCGTGCAATTATTTTTTTAAGTCCTTCTGATATTTTTGGATTTGTTAGTATTGAATAATTCATATAGAATAATGATATATATAGTAAAGGCCAAACTATTCCAAATACATATCCAGGTGGCTGCCATAATGCTTTATCGTTGTCTTTTTCAAATTTATTTACATCTAATACTGTAAATGGTAATGATATTAAAAATGGCGACGCACTTATCGCTATATTTTTTATGATACTTGGTTGGATATTCAACATATATAAAGTATATATTAAAATTATATTCAATATATACTTTTCTGCTTTTATTTTTTTTCTATAGTTGTTTCCTTCGCTATTTTTCGTATTATTCTATCTATATTTTTTTCTTCTATACTTCCTCCACATTCTGATGATATCTGATGAAATTGATCCGCTTTCGGAGTATGTGGTACTTTACATTGAGGATTTTCATTTATCCATCGTCCAAATTGTTTAATGTTATTCTTTGATATTGTATCTATCGCTTTTTTCATATGGTCTCTTCCTCTTTCTCCTTTCTCCCAAGTACCCTCATTTTTTACGTAAAGTGTTTCTCGTTTTGTATCTGTACAGTGTATAGGTCTTTTATCCTCATCCATCTCATCTAAGTTTTTGATAAATATATTTGAAATCCCTTCTACATATCCCAAACTTCCTTGGGTTTCCAGATCTGATAATTGTAACTTTATTTGATTTACAAAATCTTCTATATTCATCGCATCTTTACATTTCTCATTTAAGAATATATTCAAGTTGAACTGATTATTTGTTGTGTTATTTGTTGTGTTATTTGTTGTGTTTCCTAACTTACCTTCCTTAATAGCAGTTGATAATGCTGTTGTCAATATACCTACTTGTTCTGTAAGTTTTGCAATTTCCTTCTTATCATTCTCATTTTCTTTTTCATTTGTTGTTTGAATATTTTTATTAACAATAGTACATTTTTTCTTATGTCTAGATAATCCCGATGAAAATTTATATGAAGACCCACATTCACAGATCCATTCTTTGGGTAGAGATGATACATTTTTATCCTCAATTATCTTTTTATGTTTTCGTGTGGATAAATGTCGATTATAATCCTTTTTATTGCTACAACTAAAGTCACAACATTCACATATAAATTCTTTTGGGGTTTTTGGGGTTTTTAATGTATCCATAATATATGGTAATATTATCATTTACCCCTAAATACTTTTAAAATAAGTTATTTATTTTTGCGGAGAAATAGCGGAGCGGATTTTTATCTGATGTTTTTTCGAACATTAGAGAACAAATAAAAAACATCCTAGTTATCTATTTTACATCACATATCATAATTATTATCATATATCAAGTGATGCTTTTTTATGTTCTCATGTTCTTTTTTTTAGAGAACAAAAAAACGCGTTTTTGAAAATGTCCATTTTAAAAATGGGTTTTTTGATAAATGGACATTTTTGGATAATTGGGGTAAATGGTAAAAAAAAAGGGGTAAATGGTAATTTTAGGGTAATTTTGGGTAATTTTTGGGTAATTCAAAAAAATGTCCAAAAATTTTTGCCCAAAATCTCGAATTTTTGAAAAAATCGCAAAAATGTGTTTTTGCTAGAGAATGCTCTTATTTTCGATTTGATTTTTTCAACTTTGTTACTGAGAAATTTTTTCGGGAAGATTCTATTTTAAGATTTTGAAAATGGACATTTTAAAAATGTCCTTTTTTAAAAATCTGAAAAACTTTTCTCACAAATTTTTTTCAGTTCTAGACAAACATGAAAATTATTTTTTGAAATTGTGACCATTATCTAGGAAAATCGATATTTCAGTAAAAATCCCAAAAGTGGGAACTTTTTAGAAAATCGGAGTAAAAAATGATGTTTTTTGAATATTCATAAAAAAATGTCCATTTTCAAAAAAACCCCATTTTTTTTTATCAATTTTTTTGTCAAACGATAAATAAAAAATTTCAAATATTTTTTCAAAAAATGTTATGATGTATCATAATAAAAATAATACATGGTACATTTATAGTAAGTAAACAAATGTAAAATTTTAGATCTTTTTTAATAAATAAAAAATAAAAAATAATAGTATAATTTATATGAAATTAATGAACTCTGTCAAGAAAACAATTGATGTAATTAGAAAAAATTTTATCTTAGTCTGTGGTATATCATTATTATTAATACTTTTTATACTACAACGGTCAACAAAGGTAATAGAAGGTCATAATATAGGTGAATCACACACACATGATAATGGAATGGTTCACGAAGGTCCGATGGGTGAAAAAGGTGAATCTGGTCCTCGTGGTGATTTAGGAATGAGAGGAAAGAGAGGTCCTCAAGGAGTTTCAGGTGGTATAGGTAGTCAAGGACCACCTGGAGAAAAAGGAGAGAGAGGAGAACGTGGAATGAGGGGATATAGAGGAAAAAGAGGATGGAGAGGACCTCAAGGACCATCAACATTTACAGAACGTGAAGAAGATTTAATACGTGATGCAGTACGAAATTCAGATACATTAACTCGTGGTTTAGCACAGACACAATCAGATGTAGCAGAAATAAAAAATGCACTAGCAGAAGATTATTCTCCCGAACCAATATTTACAGAAGAAAATACAGAGAAAATGTTAGTATCAGAAGTAGAAGACATACCAGCTGAAGAATTAATACCACAAGGCACAGAGGGTTTTTTCTCAAAAATATTTGGATTTTAATTTATTATATGAAAAAATTTTTTTTTTATTTATAATATATGAATTTATTAAACAGTTTTTATAATTTACTGGTACCAAAGAATAAATTATTAATTTTATTCATAATAGTAATATTATTATTAGCATTAGGACTAATATTTAGAGTTATAGATGAACGTGATAGTGATAGTGATAGTGATAGTGATAGTGATAGTGATGATTATGGAGAAATAGAAGGAATGGAAAATGCAGATGATGATCCAGTATTAGGAGATGCTTTAGAATTAAGAAAGAAAGAAGAGTCAATATTACCGAATGGACCAAGAGGAAAAACAGGAATAAGAGGAAAAAAAGGTGAACAAGGGATACAAGGTGAAAAAGGTGAGAAAGGTTCTAAGGGAAATCAAGGTGAACAAGGGATACAAGGTGAACAAGGTGAAAAGGGAAATCAAGGCGAAAAAGGCGAAAAAGGCGAAAAAGGTGAACAAGGTCCTGTGGGACCAGTAGACGAACGTGCATATAATATAGCTATGGATACAAAATCCGAACTAGCTGACTTAGAAGCTCGAGCAGCGGCAGCGGAAGCAACCGCGGCAGCAGCATTACAAAAAGCATCTATGCCCCCAAGACTACCAAGACCAAGTAGAAGAAGACGAAGAAGAAGGTGGTGGTCAGATAAAAGATTGAAAACAAATGTAAAACAATTAGGAATATCTGAAATGGGAATACCAATATATAGTTATAATTATATAGAAATTATGGATGGTATAGATGAGATAAATGTAGAAGAAACATACAAAGGTGTAATGGCACAGGATTTATTAGAATTAGGATATGATAATGCGGTATTGAAGATGTCAAATGGATATTATAGTGTAAATTATAATAAAATAGATGTAAATTTTGAAATATTATAAATAAAAATAATTTTATATATTATATGACAAAACTAGACAAAAAGGTATTACAAAATGTAATGAATTATAATAATTTAATAAAAGATAGAAACATGTTTATAATATTTGGACTGATAGTAGTACTAATAGTATCTGCGGTACTGAAGTTTTTTAATATTTTAGAAGGATTTGGTGATTTATCAAGTTCAAATATTGGTAAAGTAAATAATGACACACAGATAACAAAAGCTACATGGAATGGAATAAAGGAAGATGTATTTCGAAAAGATACACATGAAACACTCCAAAATGATTTAAAGGTACACTGGAAAGAATTGATAACAGAGAAAGAAGGATTACATTATGCTTTACATAAAGAGTTTCCTTATCCAGATGCAGTAAAGAAGTGTGTAATGGCACAAAGAGAGAAGGAGTATAGAAACCAACATAAAAAATGGGGTAAAAAAGAAATAAATAAGGAAAAAGAAGATTTAAAACATTACCAGCAGACATTACCTATAAGAAGTTTTATATTGTTGGCAAAATATAATAAGAATGGGTGTTTACATAAAATACCTGAATTAGAATTTATAAACAATTTGAATAATTATAATGTAGGTGTAAGAACAGTAAATAATAAACATTTAGAGTGTGAGGCAGGTAATAAAGAGTTGAGAGCCTTTGACATATCAGAAACGAATGGAGAGATGAAAAAAAGAAATCCTCATTATGTATCAGTAAAAGAATTAGAAAATGTAGCAGGATTTAAGTTTGTAGACAAACCATGTAATCCTTGTGAAGATATGAACAAATGTAGATTTGCATTAAATAATAAAATAAGTCCAGTAGCGAAATTATATTGGGGCATGGAAAGTGCATCAAATTCACAAATATTAAAGTAAACTGATTTGATAAATTATTTAATTTATTAAATCATTTGGGGTATGTAAATTAAGCTTCAATAACATTATCATTAAGAAGTTCATGTGTACGAATATCATTTTCATCAATATCAGATAAAGCTTCGATAACATCATCAACAAGAGGGGTTCGGTGCCATTTAGTCTTAAATTTTGTAACGTACTCAGTAATTCTATTGTTGATATTCTGTTTAATTCTGATCAATTCCTGTTCTTCTTCTTCCATCCTTTTTAATTCGATTTGTTCAAGTAATAATTTTTCCTGATTTTGTAACTGCATTTTTTTATTGGTTTCTTTTTCAAGTTCTTTTTTAGCTAATTCTTTAGCTTCAATATCGGGAGAGGATAATTTTTTTTCTTCTTCTTCGATTCTCCATGGGTGAATATCATGTTCAACTGAATTAAGTTCTCCTAAAATATCAGGTTTCCGTAAATAAACAGATGTCTTATTTTTTTTGCTAATTTCATCTTTAACTTTTTGTGCAATTTCTTTTTCCCGACCTTTTGGTGAGGTAGGTGTATCAGGTGGATTTATCTGTGCTTCAAGATCATAAAAATCTTTAATACTACTTCGTGGGTTTAGTTGTCTCCATTTAATTTCTCTATCTTTTTGTTCTTTTTTCCTTTTTCTTTTTTCAATATCTTTAGGGTCAGTAAAGCAGTCATAACATTTAAAGAATTTAACACAAGGCCGTAACCAAGGAGCAACACCATCACCACTTTCATCGCCATATAAAATTCGCTGTTTTCTTGATTTAAGTTCTTTTGAAATACGTATTTTATCTTCGTCAAATCTAAATGCGAATTCAGCAATAACGTTGTCTTCAATATTAGGACTAACCTCCATAAGTCTATCAAAAGTTTCTTTAAATTTAGTTAAACAAGTAATAGGAGGTTCTCTTTGACTAGGAACATCGCCGTGCTCTCTAGGGTCTTTAGCAAGTTCCATTTTAACATCTCTAACAAATTTATCCCAAGAAAGATTAGCAACACGATGGGATTCCAAGAGTTCGTTAACCTTTAAATATTGTGAAATAGTAGTAATAATACCAGCGATAAGATTAACAGAACCAATAATAATAACGGCAAGAGATTTTATATTTTCGGGGAATCTTTCTTGTGCAAAATTTGCTGTACCAGTAATAGTAGACATAATAATAACAGGTATAGTAAACCACATAGCTTTACGTCTATATAATGCGAACGAACGACCATGAAGCCATCGATAACATTGGGCTTTGTCTGCCCATTCAATTAATACTTTTTCATGTTGTGCATCCCATGGGGGTTGATTAGCTGGAGGACCTTTTGAAATAGTAGATAAATTATCATCATCTGTTGGTTTTATTTCGATTTCTTCACTCATATATTTATATGTTATAATTTATTTTATTTTTTTGTTTTTAATGTATATGGAGATTAAATTCGGAGAACGTAAAAAAGATTTTGAGCAAATATTAGAATTAATGAAATTAATAAAAAAATTATCAGTAAAAACAAAAAAGGCAATAGGAAAAATAAATGATTTGTATATTGGTCTTACAGAAAAAACAAATGATCCAGTAGAATTATTTGGTTTGGATTTTTTTAATTTTCAGTATGAAATATACTGTAGACAATATGATGATCAAATGAATTTAATGAACTTTCTAAATAATCGTATATATGGTGATTATTATAAATTATATAAATTAATATTAATGTATGTAAAAAATAGTGTTTCGAGTGAATCATTAAAGGCAATAGTAGAATCAAATAGTAATCTACCAAAATATGATAAATTGGATGACAAAGTAGTATATCCAGAAGAAGTATTAAAAACAATAAATTCTTTTGTAATTAATGTTTTAGAACAGATACATAATTATTATAAAGAAAAGATGACAAATATGAATTCAAAGGTAAAATTAAGTAAAAAAGGGTTTTGTATAGGAAATTTTGTAACGACAGTAAGACATAAAAATGAAATGATAAAACATCAAGTAGAATTATATGAAGGTTATGTAAAATTTTTTAATGAAAATCATATAAAGCAGATGAATCAGGTGAAAGATAGATTAGAAAAAATATATCAAGAAATATCGAATGATGTAAATTTTACAGGTGATGTTGATTTATCGGATGATGAAGATAGTGATAATGAAGGAGAAAATAAAAGTGAATATAGTGAAATAACAACAAGTATACAAGAACAAGAACCAGATTATGGTAAAAATAGTACCGAATTTTTATACAAAAATGAAATTATAAGTACACATACACCGATACCTGTATCAGATGTAACACAACAAGAATTAGATTTAAAACCTTTAGAAGTGCCATCATTAACATCATTAAAACCAAATGAATGTCAAGAAGAAAATTGCCACAAGAAACCGTTTTTTAATTTTACAGGAGAATCTTATGGAAAATATTGTGCTGATTGTAAAAAAGAAGGTATGATTTATATTAAAAAGGTGTAATATGGTGTAAAATATTTATTAAAAATATATAATATTATTTTTAATAAATAAGAACAGATCAGAATAACTGTTGTTTCTGTGTTTTTAATTTACTATAAAATGTTGTTAATGGATTAAAAATTTGAGTACAATATAATGCAGCAACTAAAATAAATATTGTTTTATATGATTTAAATAAATTGCCTTTAAAAAATAAGTATATAAAGATGACAAACCAAAAAATGAAGAAAATTTGTAAAAACAACATTAATGTTTCTAAAAATAATTTGGCTTTGTGACCCTTATTATATTCAGAATGATAAAATTGAAAAAAAACCATACCAACTTTACCAGATGGTTCAAAGTAATATTCATAAAATGATTTGGAATTAAAAAAATACATGATAGCGTCTATTGCGTGTTGTGGTAACAAATATACAATAAATGCTTTGGTATAACATTTAAATGAATAAAAAGGTTTATAATCCATTTTATTTTCAATTGTTTCGTCCCATACATTATTATCAATAACGTTGTTAATATTATTAATAATATGTTTGTTATTGCATGATTTTAAATATGAACCACCTCTTGCAGGTCTTAAACTAACTTCAATAATTTTATCAGATCTGTATTGAACATTTAAAATACCACTATATCCAGACATATGTGTGTTTACCCATTCAACTACAGATTCAGGAGGTTGATGTGTCATATTTATCGATTTCCAATCGTCAATAAAACCATTTTGAGTATCTGAGTATTCAAGTGTCATTTGCCACTTAATTTCACCATCTAAAAGAATAAAGTCAGTCATACCTTCTTTAGCATCAATAAATTCAGACCACATCATATCATCGTCATCCATATATTTTATTGCGTCTTCATATTTATTAATCTTGTAACAACCTTTACTTGATGCAGTTTTATGACCCCATCTTGGCTTAATAAATATAGGATATTCAACATCATGTTTGTGTAAATTTTTTAATTCACCAGATTCCATACCACATGATTTAGCTATCCATAATTTGTCATAAACAAAATTATACTTAGGATATTTTTCGTAAGCAAGTATGTCGTACATCGGCACATTTTTTGACCAATTATAGTCATATGGATCTAAATAAGGATTAAATATTCCTAGTATATTACACCATGTTTCATCGTAATTAATTAAAAAGTCTAATATAAATCCATTATTACTCATATATTAATAAAATATAAAAACATATTATTAAAATATAAATATAATTTACTTCATTAATTTAAAAATATTTTTTAAAAAATTAAATGAACCTAACATTAACATTATTATTAATAATGTAATTGTAAGGTATGGAATATTAATCCAGCGATTTTCTAATACTGATTTAAATGCGTCTTTTGAATTTTTTAAATCTTCAATAAATAAAACATTAATATAAATGGCAAGTGCTAAAAATATTAAATATCCAAAATGTATACTAATGGATCTTTTATTGTCTGTGGTACGCATAGAATATGCTTGCATCGCTAAAGCAATAGAAGTCATTAGACCTATATTTCTAAGTGATGTATGAAAATACATCATTATTTCTTTGTCTGATTTAAACATTATATAAATTATGTAAACATTTTTTTTAAAATTAATATGTGAATATATATTATTATGAAGTCAATAATAAAATATATTATTGTATTATTATTAATAATCATAGCAGTTATATATTTAAGAGGGTTTACAATAAATTCGTTGCTTTTTGTTACATTATTAATATCTATAACTTATGCTTTGTATCTATGGAATACTCCTGGAATAGGTCTTCCACATACATTTAATGGAAAAAATACGAGAAAATGGTTAAAAGATAATGGATATAAAATCGATTACCTAAATAAAAAATTAATTCGAAAGTCAGATAACAAAATAATAGATATTCACAGTAAAGGCAATAGTCAAAAAGTAATAGATTTATGTAAATCAAAACAAAAAACATCTAAATTATTAATAGATAATGGAATACCGTGTCCAGCTTTTTACATATGTGATAATAAACTATCTATTGACGAAAATTTAGAAAATATTTATTTGAAATTAAATCCTCCATTTGTTGTAAAACCAACTCTTGGAGCAAAAGGCGAACAAGTAACCGTTGATATACAAACCTATAAAGAATTAAAAAAAAATGTGAAAAAATTAATGGGTAATTTAAAATGGAATAGTACTATAAATGAATATAATAAATGTATGGTAGAAGAATACAAAAAAGGTAAGGACTATAGAATATTCCTTCATAAAAATGAAGTAATTGATATTGTAGAAAAAGTTAGTGGAAAAGTAAAAGGAGATGGCGTTTCAACATTAAGAGAGTTAATAAAGAAATATAATGAAAATAAAAATAAAAAAACAAATATTCTAAAAAATGTAGATGAAACTTATTTTATAAAACAAGGTTATACGTTAGATAGTGTTATACCAATAAATGAAAACGTAACATTATCAGGTGTAGTAAATTTAAGTAATGGTGCAGTATCAAGACCTATATCTGTAAATGATGTAGACCCAATTAATATAGAAATGTTTAAGAATTGTAGTAAAATAATAGGTGGTACAAATTTAGGTATAGATTATGTAAGTCCAAATATATCACTTCCATACACAAGTGGGGGTGTGATAATTGAAGTAAATGGTGATCCAGGGTTTGGTCCACATAGAGTAGCACATAAAGGTTCAAATGAAATACACAAAATATTTATAGAGGCCTTATTTAAGTAAAGGTATAATGTGGTCAACATAAATAGTAAAAAAAGTTAATATTTAAATAGTAAAAGTTCTATAAGTTAATTTTTTATAATAATAATATCTCTTTCTTGATCATATATTCCCATTTTTTCGTGTGTATTTACACAGTACACATTACCTTTGGTATCTCTCAAGTATTTGTCTCCTTTCCATGTCCAGTTCTCAACATCTATCTCTAAATCTGACAAATTTTCCTCATCTAATTCGTCATTAGATGAAATAGGTTCAGAACTGGTAATCGATGAAGAAATTATTTCATCTGTAGTTTTTTGATATTTTTCTTCTTTTTCATCCTCTGTGTCAGTTACAATTGTAACCTTATTTTCCTTCTTTGGTCTTCCTCGTTTCTTCTTAGGTTTGTCTTGATCATTTGTATCGTTGTTCATTTTTCTAGGCCGTCCACGTTTCTTTTTTTCAGGTTCAACACTAACATTATCATCTGCTTCATGTCTACTGTTGTTGCTAATTTGGCTAATTTCATCAACAACCGAAAATATACCTACCTTTTCATTAAATTGTTCGCTGTTTGTATTTTCATTTATGTTACTGTAATTACTAATAAAATTAATTGCTTCGGATGAATCAAAATTATATTTCTTACTAAGAGTATGTATGATACTCTCAACGTGATTAATAATAGTACTTTCAATATCTTTAATCATGTTTACCATCTTTTAGTTTAGTTTGTATACTGTTCAAAACATTATTGAAATCAATTTTTTTCCAATAAGTCAAAACATAAGACGATTCAATAAAAATATACAAAATACAATATAAATAATCTAATTTTTATTTTTATTTTTATTTTTATTTTTATTTTTATTTTTATTCTATATCCATATTTTCTTGTGTATCAGTTTCAACTGTAATCGCATTCTTAAAATCTCCATGTCTCATCGTAATTTCGTTAGGGTCATTTTCTTCAAATTCATCGTCACTATACTGTTCTGTGAAATTGACAGGAGATTTTGTATTTGTATACATAGCTTCAAATTCTCCAGGAGTTGTTCCAAGTACTCTTGACAACACAGGAGGATTTGTATATCCATTATTTTTAGAATTAAATATACTTTCAAGTTCTGGTTCATTAAGAATCGTATTTAACGTATGTCGATCCTGTTTTCCAAGACGTGGTTGGTTGACTGAACTAACAGGTTCGGTCGATTCTATACATGTATCTTGTCTTTTCAACTGAACTTTTTCGGTATTATTATATAACATATGGTCAGTTAAATATTTTATGTATTCGGCTTTTTTTTCATTAGAACAAAAGGTAAACCAATTATATAAATCATGTTCAAAATTCTCATCAAATATACCATAATCAGAAGATGTTTCTCTACGAAGTTTTTCGGGTTGATAAAAACCATTATCTGGTCGGCTGTCGGTTGTTGTTTTGAATAAGTTCTCACCATTTTGTAGTGTGTGACTTCGGACAAGAGGAGGTTTTGACCACGTTGGTAAAGTTGTTTCTAGTTCATCTATATCCATTCTAGTATCTTGAGTATCACTTCTTACAAGAGGTGGTGGTGAGTACATAATAGTGTTACTTCTGTATAGGGTCGGTTTTTCAAAGATTTCTTCTTGGCTCAACATATTTATTTGTAGTATAAATATGTATGACTTTCAAATCAATTTTTTTTAGATATCCATTAACAAACGGCTCTTAAATGTTCGTTGTTTTGTGTTTTTGTCAGATTTCTTCTTTTTTGTTTTAGTAACAGTTGTATAACTACCACCTCTTTTTTTACCTTTTTTAACATCAGGTTTTATATTTAATGCTCCCCCTTTATTTGGTGGTTGTGGTAGTGCTGATGCTTCTTCTTTCTTTTTTGATTCTTCTTCCGCTATAGGTAGTGGTGCTGGTGCTGGGGATGATGCTGATGTTGTTGCTTCTTCTTTCTTTTTTGATTCTTCTTCCGCTATAGGTAGTGGTGCTGGTGCTGGGGATGATGCTGATGTTATTGCTTCTTCTTTCTTTTTTGATTCTTCTTCCATTATAGGTAGTGGTGGTT
>Ga0255759_10000070_pt1 | contig 85734 bp, 59 predicted proteins | sample 101ome_20_FD_179959 | JGI IMG/M metagenome (GOLD analysis project Ga0255759, IMG submission 179959) | Coastal salt marsh microbial communities from the Groves Creek Marsh, Skidaway Island, Georgia - 101404AT metaG (version 2) | ecosystem: Environmental > Aquatic > Marine > Intertidal zone >... | reverse complement strand
TATAAAAAAAAAAAAAAGATATAATTATATTATGAAACTAAGTTTATTATTATTTGTATTTGGTATAATGTGTATTGTTTCTGGATATGTTCAACAACTTGATCCTAAATGTAATAAAGAACCTGAAATAAGAATATTACCTAGAAATGTTTATGATCAAATTATTGAAGATTCAACGCTTTAATTACAGATTCTATAAAACTTATATTCGCCCGTTCTTTCACTTACTCTTGTTATTTCGCAAAGATCACCTGGAGATAATCTTAGTAATTTCGCCATTGGATCTGTCCTTAAAATAATAGGTAATTGTTGATCATTGGCATTTACATTTTTCAGAATTTCTTTAATATCATCTTTAAAACGAATACAATTATGTTTAGGGACAGAATTATGTAGTCCTATATCAAATCCAAGTGTATTTATATTAAATAAATGAATATTTCTAAAATGTTCTCTCTTATATTTTTTATCTAATTTCATATTTTGTTCATTAATATTATCAGAGATACCTTCTATGATAAGTTTTTCTTGACCCTTTTTATAAACATCTTCTATTGTTTTTTCAATATTTTCCGAAATTTTTTCAGTAATAATTAAAATTATACTATCTTCGGGATTAATTAATTCATTGGTATATAAAGATAATATTTTATCACCACAAGTTTTTGTCACCTTTAAAGGGGGTGAATTAAGTTCCGGAAAATTATAATAAATAATATGTAATTTATGATCTTTTATATTTTTATGATTTAATGTCATATTTAAGTTAGAGGCTTTACCAAAATAAAGTGAATTATTATCTGATTTCATTGTATATAATTTTTCAATTTCTTCATTGGAATAATCGGATACCTTTGATACATCCCATTCTAATTCAAGATATTTTTTGAAAATCTTTCTTGAATTATTTATTTTATTGATTAAATCCATAGTATATAATATATGTTAATTTATTTTTTAAATTAAAATCAAATTTATTAATTTTACTTAAAGTGATAAAAGGTATATTAAATATAGACATGTTATTAAATAAATTAACTTCTTATAGTTTTTTAATATCAGGAATTATACTAGCATATTATAAATATGATATTAAAACTCTGATTAATACATATATCAATTCTAAAAATGATAAAATAATTAAAGTAGATTGTCCTACAAAAAATATAAAATTTATTGATAATGATAGTAAAATTAATATCTTTAGTATAGATGATTATTATGATGAAGTATTACAATATTTATATAATAAATATCCATCTAAATTTAATAATTTAGTTTATGAAGAAGAATATATCAATACATATAATGAATTTAGATTTAGAAGAAAGAAAAAGGATAGAATAACAAGAAAGAAAATAAAACCTTTTGAATGTGATATTGATATTAAATATGAATATGAAGATAAAATCTATAAAATCAAAATAAATCTATCAATTGTAAAAGATAAAGAATTATTAACAAAAATACTTTGTACATCTGATTGTAGTCCATATGAAGATATACTAAAAAAACTTGAAATCAGTTGTGAGAATAAAGAAGTCCTTTTATCATTTATTGAAAAAGCAAAAAATGAAATAAAAGAAGAATATGAAAATTATAGAAAAACTACAAAAGATACAATGAGAATTTTTTATTATAAATCAGACTATTGGATTTTATTATCAAAATCTCCAAAAAGATCTATTGATACATTATATCTCAAAAAAGGAGAAAAAGAAAAAATCATTGAAAATACGCATACATTTTTTAGTAAAGAAACAAGAGATATTTATTTAAGTTACGGAATTCCTTATAAGAGTGTTTACATGATATATGGTCCTCCTGGTTCTGGTAAAACAAGTACAATTAAAAGTATAGCTTCATTAATAGATTGTGATTTATTTGTTTTACCAATTGTTAAAGATATGTTGGATAATGATCTTGTAAGTGCTTTTAGTTATATAAATGATCAAGATTCAAAAGAAAGAATTATAGTTATAGAAGATGTTGATACCATTTTCGATAATCGTAAAAATGGAGATGATAATAATGGAATAACTTTACAGGGATTCTTAAACTGTTTAGATGGTTTTACATGTATAGAGGGGACCATGTTATTTTTAACAGCAAATAAACCAGAAGTATTGGATTCAGCATTTGTTAGATCTTGTAGAATTGATCATAAACTTAAACTTGATTATGCCGACAAGTTTCAAACAAAAAATATGGTCGAAACATTTTTACCTGGACAAATGGACAAATTTGAAGAATTTTATTCAAAAATAAGACACAAAGAATATACTACTGCTTCATTACAAGAATTACTTTTTTATAATAGAGATACAGAAAATCTATTAAATTTAGTTGAAGAATTTAATGAAATTGTCAATAAAAATGATCCAAAAAAATTTGAGATTATTAAAGATGAGAACAATAATTTATATAGTTAATTGTTACAATCAATACAATAATCATTGAATACATCTTCGTGACCATCTGGACCCTCTGTTCTATATTTAATAAATGTCCTTTTCATACAATCAATATTTCGACATATTGAAGCACCGCCATTTCCTTTACATGAAGAACAATCACATTTACCTCGAATCACAAATCTTTCTGAATTTGAATCAATTGATTCTCTACAACGATTAGTATAAGGACTTGTTCCTGGACCAGTCCAATAATGTTTATTATGACCATTATCATTATTTTCAATCCTTTCATTACAAATCCAACACCAACGATGATCACCACAATAGATAAAATTACATCCATCTGGTTTTACTGTTTTTATTCCACAATGAGGACATTTTTTAAATTCTCCATCATTCATATTTTCATCTCTACTTTTACAAACAACACATCGAAACATTTCAGGTTCTAATACTAATATACCTCCTTCTCCATTACCACATTGTCTAGGAATATCACAAACTTGTAAATATCTCCAATCATTTCTATTAATTAGAGGGGATCTTTTTGTAAATTTTGGTGTACATTGACTACACGCTCCATAATATTTTTCATCACCAAGTAGTTTTTTAAAATCGGGTTCACTATCAGCAATCATATAATCATTTTTAATTTCTAATACATGGATTATTTTCAGATATTTTTGATAAAGATTCATATAATAAAATTTCCAAAATTCAAAATTATTGAAATATACATTCGTCCATCTCCATAAATCAGATGATCCTTTCTCATAATTTCTATAATTATTTTTAAATCTTTCTTTCATAAGCCATCTACAATAAATTAGTGAGAATGGAACATTACAAAACGGACAATCAACTGATTTAAATACTAAATCTTGAATCTTAGATTCAAAAGTTTTAACTAAACAAGATTCACAGATAGAAGTATTACAACAAGGAGTAAATTCAAAATGTTTTTTTGTTTCGGCACATATCATACATGTTTGTTCTTCACTTATAGATCTTATTCTTTCTTTTTTTGGAGAAAGAATAAAACTTTTAAAAATATGAAATTGATTTTCAGGATTTAATACGTTATTACAAATATATAAAGCATCTTTAATTGATAATTTTTCTTTTCCTTTCTTATCAAGATATTCTAAAAGACTAAAATCCAGCAATTCTATAATTTTAATATAATTTGTCAAAGTTACTCTTGATAATTTTGTGTATTGAAGGGTCCTCGTGACATTCCTGTCAGACAAAAGATAAAGTTGATAAGCATCATATATTTTTTCTGTTGTTTTCATTTTGTTTTGATTAATACAATCAATCAATAATACTTATCAAATTTATAAATTAATAAGAAATACACAATCAAGATCTAAATCTTGAATAAACATAAATTTTTTATCTTTTGGAAGACTTTCTTTATAAGGAATCCATGATTCTTTAGTAATTATTTCAGAAAACATTTCATCAGTCATAAATTGAATATCTATTCTGTTTTCTTTTTGAGAACATTTACAAACTAAAAGACCATCTTGTATTAAACTATCTTTTCCATCATCATAAATTTTATTTAATTGTTCTAAATTATCTTTAAGGAAATTTAGAATATATTCAGGAGCAGAATCAACACTTTGAATACTCATTTATATTAATAGTTATTATATATTATTGATCTTCTAACGAATTTTGAAGAGCTTGATTTAGTTGTCTTTCTTCTTCTCTTCTAATTAAATCTTCATTATTAATAAATCTAGCAAAATAAATTCTATTAATAAAATTTAATAAATTATCTCCACTTATATTCATTAATTCATCACGTTGTTCATCTGGTTGTTCATCAGGTTGTTCATCTGGTTGTTCTTCAGCACCTTCAGCACCTTCAGCACCTTCAGCACCTTCAGCACCTTCAGCACCTTCAGCACCTTCAGCACCTTCAGCACCTTCAGCACCTTCAGCACCTTCAGCACCTTCAGCACCTTCAGCAACTTCAGCACCTTCAGTATTTTCTGTATCTTGATTAGGTATATTATCAACATTTAAATCAAAATGAACTTCTTGAATAATAGGTCTTTCTTCGGAAGGAAATTCTGTTCTACATATCGGACATGTATTATTTTTATTAAACCATTCTATAATTCCGGGACAATTATCATCACCCTTGTGAAAATAATGAGGATTACCTTCACAAGGTAATTTAATACATTTTTCACCTATTTTAAATTCTTCTAAACAAATAGAACAAGATAAATCTTTTTTATCATTTTCAATTTCACTTAAAGAATTTAAAAAATCATCTGAAACTTTATTTTCTCTTCTATCAGCATTATTATTTCGAATAATCTGAATATTATCTCCAATATTTTGGATTAATAATTCAAGTAATTCAATATTAACATTACTATTATTCATATTATTCTGAGAATTAATTAATTCAACAAATCTTTCCATAATAATATACTATCTTTATATTTTAAATATTTATTAAACTATAAAACTTAATACTAAATAACCTAATAATCCTACAATTAATGATTCCTTCCATCTATTTTTCATTTCAAGATAAATATTTGCCCAAGAATCAACTTGTTCTTTTGATGTTAAAGAATATAACATTAGAGGACTCTTTGGATAAAAATAATAAAATCCAAGTTTAACAACATATATAATACACAAAAATTTACAAAGACGATAATTATCTTTTCTATTATTAAATAAATAATATAAACCCAATATAATACCTATAACCATACCAGCAATATAAATCATTAATCTTTCATAAATTATTTGTGTATAAATTTCTTTTTGTTTTTCATCTAAAACACTCATAAAATGAATAAACATATCATTATCTTTCTTTAGATATGACATATAAATTGAAGAAAATAATAAAGTAAAACCAATCAAACAATAACTAATATTCATCTATAAATAAGAATAGATAATTTATTTAATCAACTTCATCCAATGTAGGACCATCTGGGACATTACCTGGTACACCTCCCATATCCGGCATACCACTCATATCCGGCATACCACTCATATCCGGCATACCGCCCATATCAGGCATACTGCCTGTGCCAGGCATATTGCCTGATTGATAAACCTTCGTCATAATAGGATTAATTTTATCATTAATTTCACTTAATTTACTTTCATATTCATCTTTAGTTTTTTCATCTAACAACCATGTATCTGTTTCAGTAATTAAATCATTTAACATCTTTATTTCAGATTCATCTAATTTATTTTTAATTTCATCATTTTCAATACTAGTTCTAGTCTGATATAATAATGATTCAAGATTATTCCTTGCTTCAATCTTCAATTTATGTTCATTATCTTCATCCTTATATTTTTCTCCCTCTTGAATCATTCTTTCAATATCTTCAGCACTTAATCTACCCTTATCATTTTTAATCGTAATTGCTTGTTTTTTTCCAGTTCCTTTATCACAAGCTTCAATATTCATGATTCCATTTGCATCTAAATCAAATGTTACTTCAATTTGAGGGACACCCCTCCTTGATGGAGGAATTCCTTCGAGTTTAAAATTACCTAATTCATTATTATCTTTTGTAAGCGTTCTTTCACCTTCATAAACTTGAATCATAACAGAATCTTGATTATCTTCATAAGTAGAAAATGTTTGTGATTTCTTTGTAGGAATTGTAGTATTTCTTTCAATTAGTTTAGTCATAACTCCCCCAGCTGTTTCAATACCAAGAGAAAGAGGAGCAACATCTAACAGTAAAATTTCATCTGCTTTTTCTGAACCACTCGTCCCACCTGATAAGATTGCTGCTTGAACAGCAGCACCATAAGCAACAGCTTCATCGGGATTAATACCCTTATTTAGTTCTTTTCCATTAAAATAACTACTTAATAATTCTTGAACTTTAGGGATCCTTGTAGAACCTCCAACGAGAACAATATCATTTACTTGACTTTTACTGACACCAGCATCACTTAAAACTTTAGAAACAGGTGTCATACATTTTTGAAATAAATTCATACAAAGAGATTCAAATCTTGCCTTAGTAATACTAGAAAAAAAATCAATACCTTCATAAAGAGATTCTAATTCAATTGAAGCTGTATTACTACTTGAAAGAGTTCTTTTTGCCCTTTCACACGCTGTTTTTAATCTTCGAATTGATCTCTTATTATCGGTAATATCGTGTTTATTTTTCCTTTTAAATTCATCAATAAAATATTTCATTACCACATTATCAAAATCTTCACCACCCAAATGAGTATCTCCGGCTGTCGCCTTAACTTCAAATATACCATCATCAATCGACAATAATGAAACATCAAATGTTCCACCACCCAAATCAAAAATTAGAACCATCTTTTCTTCTTCACGTTTATCGAGTCCATAGGCAATCGCGGCAGCAGTAGGTTCATTAATAATCCTTAATACTTCTAGACCAGCTATTTGACCAGCATCCTTTGTTGCCTGTCGCTGAGAATCATTAAAATAAGCTGGAACAGTAATTACAGCTGAATCAACTTTTTCACCAATATAAGATTCAGCAACTTCTTTCATTTTTGTTAAAATCATTGATGAAATTTCTTCAGGTTGAAATGTTTTTTCTTCATTCTTATAATTAACTTTAATAATAGGTTTTTCATCTTTTTCAATTACTTGAAAGGGGAAAGATTTTACATCTGCTTGAACAGTTGTATCACTAAATTTTCGACCAATTAACCTTTTGGCATCATAAATAGTATTTTCAGGATTCATAGAAGCTTGATTTTTTGCTCCATCGCCAATTAATCTTTCTGAATCTGTAAAAGAAACATATGATGGAGTTGTTCTATTTCCTTGATCATTAGCAATAATTTCACAACGATTATCTTTCCACCAACCAACACAACTATATGTAGTTCCTAAATCAATTCCAATCGCAACCATATATACATTATCTTTGTTATTCTTTTTTAAGTAATTTATAATTATAGGTTAATTCTCGAATTATTTCATTTAATATTTTTATTTTTAATTTCAGATATTCTCTTTTAAGTTTTGTTATAAAATCTAATTCATAAGGCAAAATTTCTATTTTATTTTTATTATTTAATTTAATAATATTTTCCATCATACATAAACACTAATTAAAGACATATTAATAAATATCAAATTTATTATATATATTATATTATATTAAATGAATAAACTAAATCTATGTAATTATTTGGATTTGAATTCACAAAATGCCGATGATATGAACCTTAATTGTATCCAAGATCCTAGTAAAGGTAGAGATAAATATTGTGCTTCAGAATACAAATTATATGATAATATTTCTAGAGAATTTGAAAATTATATCATTAAAAGAGATATAGATGCGGGTTATGGTATCAGAAAATTCAATAATGAAGTTTCTAATGAAATAAAAAAAATAAATAAATCAAGTGGAATCGAAGGATTCACCGGGAAAATATTTTATACTGATAATGGAATGGGTGAAAATACCGTGCTATCCAATGAATGTCCGGAAGGATTCACATGGTGTAGTAAAACAAACTCATGCATTCAAGTATGTACTAATTGTAAATATAGAGATAATATGAAATCACAAGAATTTAATGAATTTGATAAATGTTTCCCCAATGGAGTATATGATGGAGTAGATACAATGGGGAATATTAAATGTAATTGTGGAAAAGATAATAAATATTGTTCTGAAAATTTATTGAAACATGTTGAACTCGAAGGATCATTTGATATTTTTAGTAATATTGCTGATTATTTATTATTGTAATCACATAAAAAATTTTAATAATAATTTTTAAGAATTTTAGAAATTTCATAATTTATTCAGTTTTCGTCTTCATCTCTATCAAGAATATCCATGACAGCATCTAGTTCTTCCTTCTTCTTTTCATTAAAACGCTCATTCTGTTCTAGAATTTCCTTGATCCTTGTATCAAAAGAATCTGTCAGACAGTAAGCAAAATCTTCAAAATTCTTCAAATCCATCCCCGAGGATGATACATCGATCTTGATCATTTCATCTCCCTGATTCACCTCCCACCCAGTGACTTCTTGACGCTTACTCTTCGCGACCTTATCCATCCATTCACCAAAATCCCCCTTCACACTAAAAGGTTTGATCCAGATCTTTGTCTTGGAACCATCTTCAAAAATCTTCATTACTTCAGAATCTGTATCTTCATCAAGTTGTGAAACTGCTTCACTAATGACATTGTTAAGAGAGTTCTTGTTCTTACCAATCAGGCGTGGAATACAATCTTGTGGGAAAGAAGAGTAGATAGAGAATTGGAATCTCTTTTCAGGTGCCTTGAAATCCTTCTGATACTTCTCAAGATTGTGCTTGACAAACTTGAGCATGACTTCAGATTCTGTCTTGATCTCCGCGAAGAATCCTTCGTCATCCTTGTTGAGGACAACCAGAGGTGTCTTTGGTTTTTCACCTTCAATCTTTCCCTTTTCGACTCCGAGATTGTACATCTTCCATGTAGGAAGAATAACGTTCTTCCTGATAGAGGGATTCTTGCGAAGTCGCTGGTTCTTGTCACACATTTCCTTCGATGGACCGATGATATCCGAAATCTTCACGTCCTTGTTGAATCCTGGAAGTCTCATTACAACAGAAGTCATCTTTTCTCTGAGAGTTGTTTCCCTTTGTCCTTTGCCCTTTTCTTGTAAGATTCTTTGTTCTTTGTTCTTTTATTCTTTGTAAATTGTTTTTTCTCTTTCTCAATTATAATTGATAAATTATCTTTAACTAACTATCAAATTTTTAAAAATTTTAAATTATTTATATTAAGAATATATATAAAGAATAATGAATCACCCGAGATTAATGATTTCTCTACTCTTTTTTACAATATTTATAGTGTTAAACGCCCTTAATGTTGATAATGGACTTAAAGTAAGACTAGATGATTTATTTTATAATTTAAATATTCATCAAGATTTTAATTTTTTTCCAGACACAACCATTTTTATAATCATTTTATTAGTTTCACTAATAGTTGGATTTAAAACAAGTCCTATAGGAATTACCATAATTTATATGATCATATCAACATTTATGTTGTTTTACTCTACTAAAAATTACGTGATTGATGATGATGGGAAAGGAAATCAAGATATATGTTATTTTGGACAATTTAAACCCATAAGTAATGATGATTTTCAGATAATAAATAGTTATAAATTATTTTATCTAGTATCATTAATATATCTAATATATCATAACATAACATCAGATGATAAAAATAAATATACTTCACTAATTGTAGGAATAATTGCTCTATATATATTTGGTATAATATTACAATTACTTTCAAGTTTTATTATTTGGTGGTTAAGTAATAAAGAAAAAAAAGATAATTACATTTATATATTTGATTATATAAAAGAATTAACTAAAAATTCAAATTATAATAAAAATATTAATAATATTAAATATAATATATTTTTATCAATAGGATCTCTGAGAATTTTATTAATAACATTACTTAGTTTATATATAGGATATCAATATATTTATAATAATCCAATTATACCATCTGTTGTAAACTTTTTAAAACCATTAGGAACAATATTTATATTCTTTTGTGTTATTATATTATTTCCTTTATTTTTCTCTGATGGATGTGTTATAAATAGGACAGGTAAAAATACAAAAAAAATGGAACAATTAATCTCTTGTTCATCACAGACACAATTTGGAATGAATTTTCATATTTACCTAATTGCTGTATTATCATTTGTAATGCATTTTATAAATTAATTATCATAAATAAATTAATCATCAGTATAATATTCTGTAGGAACAGACCATGATTTACCTAACTGCCAGTGTTTAAGAGCATATGATTTAGGATATTTTTTACAAGGATATTCGATATATCCTTTTTTAATTTTCTTTTTCTTTTTAGTTTTTTTATTACTAAAACATTTATTTTTACCTGATTTTCTATATGGAGGATCTTGCCCAGGGGAATATTCTTCAACAAAGGGGTAAAAATATGTACTAGGAAATATTTTATAATTTTTATCACTACTTTTAATAGCACTTCTTAAATAAGCTGGTCCTGTTTCATTATCTACATAAATACTATCAAATCTAATATTATTTAAACTTCTTTTAGTAAGAAGTCTTTTTAATATTGGACTTTTTTTAATTGCTCCAAAAAAAGAATTACTTAAAAAAGCAACATTTTTAAATCTAGGAACTTCATTACAACCCACGAATTTATATTTCTTATTAAATAATTTATACATTGGTTTTAAAATTTCAAATGTTGTATCAAAATAATAACCTCCGTGGGTATAAACAATTTCCAATCTCATTAAATCTGTAATTTGTGCCCATTTTGAATGGAGATATGGTTCTCCTTTGGCATTATATAATATATGTCCCCCTAGATCTTCATCTTCTCTCATTGGTTTTCCATGATATTTTTTTGCTTTTTTAATATAATCATATGTCAATGGGAAATTTTTCTTTTTTAAATCTTTATTGCCCCATATTTTAATTTCAAATTCTGGCATATTCTTCTCAAATGATTCTACAAAACTTGAAAAATAATCTGGAGGATCACCTCCTATCCATATAAGATGAACTTTTCTAGGTATGGGTGAAATCCATTCTTTCATTATATATATTAAATATATATTAAATATATATTAAATATGAATAACATCTTTTAATAATTGTTCTAATCTATCTTTATCAATATATTCTTTTTCGTATAATTCATTTTCTTGTAATAATTTTTCAATATGATTTTCATGATAAGATTTTAAACGATTACTTAATATATTTTTTAATTTATTAATATCCACTTTAATCTTTTCTTTTTTTATTTCTGAATTATCTTTTTTTTCTGTATTATTTTCTTCTTTTTCTAATTCAGATAATTTACTTTTAAGGAAATCATTTTCTTGTTTTAAAGAATTACAATTCATTACTTCAATTTGTAATTTATCATTTAGATCTCTAAGACTTTTATTTTCAATTTCTAATTTTTTTAATTCTCTTGATTTTTTACTTTCAGATAACAACTCTAATTTTAATTTTTCAATTTCATTTTTTAATTTTTGAATTTCTTCATCTTTTTCATAAACAGTTTTCAACTTATTTTTCAATGTAATTATTTCATCTTGCATAGAATTTAAACGTTGATTATTACTTTCAAAAGATTCTTTTGAATTTAAAATAATATCTGTATCAAATATATTTTTATTGGAATTATCAGAAATATTTGCTTTCGTATCTGTCTTATAAGCATCTCTAGTTAAATCATTAAGAGTATTTAAAAAAATATTGTCATTTGTATATTTTTTTAAACCGGGAGTTTCCATAAAAAAATCTATATTTAAAAATTAAAATTTAAACTTTAAATTTATATCTTACTTTTAGTTTTTCTATCTACTTTCTTTTTAACTTTCTTTTTAGTTTTTCTATATTGTGGATCAAAAGATATAGGTATTTTTTTCTTTAATGTTTTATCATTTAATTGTTTTAAATTTTCTCTGATAGTTTTATCACGGACTTCCATTTTCTTTTCTTTTCTTCTGAGAGAAGATTCTGTTAAAGCCATTTTTAATCTATTTAATTCCATTATTCTACTTGTTTCTAATAATTCAGTCTTTATTTTTTCTATTTCTCTTAATTCTTCTTCTTTCTTCTTACTATTTTCTTTAAACTGAACAATAGATAATTTTAATTTTTCATTTGTTAGTGTGAGTTCTTCAATTGCTTCTTCTTCTATTTTTTTCTTTCTTTTAATTTGTTTTAGACGATCAATTAATAATTCTCTTGTTTTAACACTAATTTCTCTTCTTGCCCCTTTACTTTTATTTATAGTATTAACTAATTCTTTAGAATTCTTTTGAGTTATTTCATATAATCTTTGTAATTCTTTTATTTTTCTATCATTCTCAATACTTTCTTTTTCATATTTACTAATAATTCCTTTTAATTTTTCGTTTTGGTCGTTTTGTATTTGTTTTAATTTTTCTATCATTTTTAATTTTTCATCTAGACCATCCTTTGTTTTTTCCGTTTTTTTTATACTATCTTTTAAATCACCTGTAATTTTTTTCTTTTCAGATTCATGTTTTGAATCTAAATTTGCTAATTTTTTCTTTGTTTTATCATCTTTTTTATTCCCATCTTTCTTTTCTTTTTCTTTCTTTAATTTATCTAAATAATAATCATAAATATCTTTAATACATAATTCGAATTTTTTAGATTCATCTTCGGTAAATTTCAATGATTTAGTTAAATTTAATCTAAAAAATTTACCATTTTTACTTCTATCATCATATTTTATAACACTTTTAACAGATAAATCTTTATTATTATATTTATAAATATCAGATATCCTGTGTTTAAGTAAATATTCTTTTAATTTCTTTATTACAAAATTATCATCAAAAAATTTACTTTTTAAAGCATCAAATCCAGATAATCCTCGAATATCTTTTAATAATTTTTTTCTATCATTTTCAATTTTATTTTTTTTATTATTTATAAAGGTATAATATTCTAAATAATAATACAGATAAGTTTTGTAAAGTAAATGATCTATAAATATATAATCAGTAGTATTTCCATTTTGTAATTTATCATTAATTTTATCTTGTATAAAAACATGATAATGATTAATTAATTTATTATTTAAATTTTTACATAAATTCATATTATTGAAATATTTATTATTAATTAATTGAATTAGTTTATCTCTATTTTCATCATTAAAATTATCAATATGTGTTTGACTTATATTTGAAATACTTTGTTTTTTGTTTAAATCAACAATATTATTTAATTCTTTACTTATTTCATTTAAGAATTTTGAAGTTTGTGTAATTCTTCCCCATATTTTATTTGTTACAAATCTAAATGTACCGTTCATTGGAATATTATTTTCAAATTTACCTATCATAATAATTGGTTCATTATACCATCCCTGATGATTTTTATCCCTTTCCACAATATTAGAAGAAATAAATTTCTTAAAAAATGTTTCTTCATCAAATCTTCTAGATGATTCTTGTTCTTTTTCATATTTAGTTTTAATCATTTCAAATATTCTATTTATTTCATCTATTAATAAATTCCTTGAGATCCTACTCCCAACATCCAAAATTATTTGATTACATAATTCATTCCAATTATCAAAAGAACAATTTTCACATTCTTTATATGTATATATTTCACTTGGTAATTTAACTTTATTTTTATTGGTTTGAAATATAGAATCAATTTGGGATTGTTTAATATTTATATTATAATCTGATAATTTATTATTAAAATCAAGTATCAATTTCGATTTTATAATTTCAGTATTATCAAAATTTTCTTTATCAAATATTGATTGATAAGATTGTTCGATCTTATTTAAATACTTCTTAATTGAATCATTATTTTTACTATCAGTTTTACCTAATGAATCAATATATAATTTTTTAATATCTTGTATATTATTTTTTTCTTTAGTTTTATCATCAATAATACTCAAATCATAAAGTTTATTTGATAATTGTTCTGGTGTTGTTTTATTCAAATCTAATAATTCTGTATCATATGAATCATTAGAATTTAAATTTTTATTTATTAAATTTTTTATTTTCCACAGATTTGATTTATTTTTAATTAATTTATTATTCAAAGGAATCAAAGATAAAATAGAATCTTTAGATTCTTTTGTTAAATTATTTGACATTGAAAATAGATCATACATATCTTCTTCTTCATTTAAACCTCCACCTTTAGCAGGAGAATTAGTGCCCGAGGCAGGACTTGAAACACTAACAGGATCAAGAAGTTTTTTATTACTTTCAAATATTTCTAGATAATTTTTATATTCATTTGTTATTAAATCATCTATATCAAATTTTAATCCTTTCTTATCATTACTCAAATATCCAATAATTGGATTATTACTGTGAAAATTTGATAATAATTCTTTTATAGAATATTCTTTTTTAATATTCGAAGAACTATCACCTGTATATATATATTTAGTTTTATCATCATTTAATTCATATCTATAATCAGTAGAATTTATTTTTATTAATATTTCGTAATTTTTGTTATTTGCTTTGCTTATAATATCCAATTTATTTATCATTTCCGATAGTGATGATAACTTACTACGAATATTATCATATATTAAGTTAAATTTTTCAGATGGTAATACAAGAGAATCATCACTAAAATCTATAAAATATAGATCATTTAAATTTTTATAAATTAATATATCTTCTTTAAATTTATTAAAATTATTATTTAGATAATCGTAGTTGCCTTCTAATCTTTGATTATAATTGTTTAAAATTAAGTATTCATCTATTAATTTGTAATTATCTTTATCAAATATAACAATACCATAAGCTGTTTTTCCATAATCCGATATATCATCTATTTTTATAAAATCATATATATCAGGACTTCCATCTTCTCCTCTCGTTACAAGATCATATGATGTAAATAAGCGAGATGAATTGTAATATGATGATATAATTAATTGATCTTTGTGTTTATTTTTAATATATAATAAATAATCATCTATATTTTTATTTTGAAGATCATTATTTATATCATATATATTATATTGAAGACTTTTTAATTTAATAGATTCTAGATCTTTTTCAATGACGCTGACTTTATCAGGTCTTTCTAATTGTTTAAATATTAATTTAGATTTAACATTATCGTATATTTTAGCATTGACAAATTTATCTTTATCAAAATTAATTAAATTTTTCATAAATAAATATTCTTCAGTTTTATTATTATTGTAATCGTAAAATGATTTTAATAATTCATTATATTTCGATTTTAATTCTCCAATATTTGATTTAATTTCTTCAATAGAAGAAATTTCCTTCATATCCATTATTTCTTCTCTATGTTCATCAATTACTTCAATTATTATATTTAATGGATCTTCTTGATCATTGTAATTACCAAAATGAAATAAATTAAAATTATCAGATAAGAATAATATATATTTATTATCTAGTTTTATTTCAGGAGAATTACTATCTGGATCATTTTGTTTTTTATGATATTTATCTATATTTGAAAATATAGATATACTATTTATAATTTCTTGATTCTTTATAGGATTTTCCGAAAAAAAATCTTTAAAATAATAATAAATATAAAATGTGATAATTAATCTATATAATAATCTTATACTTAGTAATTCTATATCATAAAATTCTAATTTTTTGTAATCCATAATATTTTTTTCTTTAAAGTTTTTAATAATTTTATTCATAGACCTTTTTAATTTTGATTCTTCTTTTGCAATATCAAATATTTCATTCAATATTTGTTTTTTATTATCCGATAAATAATAATAATAAGATAGAATTAAACTCATTTCATCATATTTAGAAGAATCATTTAATTGATTTTTAATGTATCTAAAATTCACTTTTTCTAATGATTCAACTAAACCTATACTTTCATTTATATAATTATCAAGAGAAACTAGATTTTTAGTTATTTTTTCTTCACTTTTAGGAACTTCTGTATATAATTGTGTTGAAAATTTTTCTAAAGATTTATTTAGTAATTTTGTTCTTAAAATATCACTTAAATTGTTATTACTCTGGTCAATATATGTTTCATATTTTAAAAATTGTGTCAATTTGTTTTTAATTTTTTCATTTATATTAATCAAAGGAAATTGTAAATTTTCAAAAATATTATTATCTTGAAATTTACTAGTGTCTATTTTTTCTTGTTCAACATAAAATTCATAACGCATTCCTTCCATTATTTTAGTTTTAATATTTCTATCCGGTTTTATAAATAATCTTATTTTATAGAAAATCTTATCATTTGGTGATCCAACTAATGATGATAATATTGACGATGCATTTTTAACAGCAGTTAAAACTTCAAGAATTATATACAATTCTGATTCATTAAAATAATAATCACCTACATTTAATAACCCTTTTGTTTTTTCATTCAAACATTCAATGTGTTGGTTATTTGGACATTTTAAGGGTTTTCCTTTTTCTTTGTTTTCTTTAAATTTAATATAGAAATTATCCTCAATTGTTTTTGTTTTATCAGGTGATTCATCTATTGAAATATAATTATTTTCTTCATTTTCGTAACTTTCTTCAACTACTTCATCAAGCATTTCATCTATATCATCTTTTTCATCAACTTCAAATTTCATGATTTTAATTAATTTTTCTTCTTCACTCTCACCCCATTCTTTTCTAGCATCAGATATTTTTTGTTTAGAAGATTCTAATTTATCACTTTCTTTTAAAGAATTTTCTACGTCAACATTTAATATATTATTAATTAAATCAAAATTCTGTATTAATAATGTATATAATAAATCAAGTTTACTATATTTATTTTTTTCTTTTATTTTATTTACAATAACCTTATCAATCGTATTAACTATTTGTGGAATATTTTTAAAATTAGCAAAATTTAAATAACTCAATAAATATCTGTAAATATTTCTAAATATTATTTTATTGAGTGGTTTTTTCTTTTCTTCTTTTTTATTTAAAAAGGAGGGTATAAACTTATCAAACCAACCTCCACCTCCAACAGCACCTCCAACAGAACCACTTCCAACAGCACCACTTCCAACATCTCTAGTTTCTTCACTACTTCCATCACTACTCCCTTCACCAGTTTCTTCACTACTTACACTTGGTTTTATTTTTTCGAAATAATTTTCCAATTTTTCATAATCACCCAATGATAATCTATCATCATCATCAATTTCTAAATGAAGAAATTCTTCAAATTTTTCTATAAAAAATTTATCATTTTTTTGTATTTTATCTAAATAAATATCTTTATATTTATATATTAAATCATTTAATCTTAATTGTTGTTCAAAATAGTTATCCAATTCTTTGAGAGATTTTTTAATTGTTGTTAGTTTTTCTGTTACGGTGGCTTCTAGACCATCATTTGATTCATTATCTTTTAGTATGTTTAATATAGTTTCATAATTAGTTTGATCAATATTTTTATTATAATAAATCTCTAGACGAAGTCTGGTGTTATTACCTTTAAATATGTGATTACCTTCCGCCAACGATTCTATAATTGAATTTATATTATCTTCTATATATTTACTAATCTTCATCTGATTTTTAATTAATACATCCTCTATAGTTTTTTCAAATAAAGATTTTTTATTTACATCTAATATATCATTTATTTTACTTAATAAGAATTGAGAGTCAGATATTTCATTTAATAATCTAATATCAATTTTCCCTGTTTCATCTTTTAAATTTTTATATAACTTGTAAGTTATATTTTCTTCATTTGATATTATATTATCATCATCCAATATATTTGAATCAATACTATTAAAATCAAATTTTCTCTCTTTATCTATTGTAATTATTTCTTCTATAGTAGTATTATTAATTTTTATTGTAAATATTATTGATTCTAATTTTGGATTGTCATAATTATTTAAATCAATAGTATCATTTGTCCAAGAAATAATTCTTTTTTTATCATTTTCTTGATATTTTAAATCACTAATTTTTGGGAATACATATTCTTTATCTTTTGAATTTTTAGTGTATCTAATTTTAGTATTAATTTCATATTCAAAGTTAATATCATTATTAGATTTATATATTGTTTGTAAAGGTAATCCTAATTCTGTAATATCATCTAATGATATTTTTTTCTTCCCTGAAGATCCTTTTTCCGGTATAAATATATTATTAATTTTGGAATAACCTTTACTCTTTAAAAAATCTTCAGTTATATTGTGTTTATTAAAATACCCTTTTGAATTAATCTTATATTTACTTCCATCTTGTTTTTCATCAATTAACTTACCTTCTATATAAATAACATAATATTTATCGTCTATTTTCCCAACAAAAATATATTTTTGTAATTCTTTTTTATACCACAAACTTATACTTCCAACCTCTAAATATTTATCTAATTTATATCTATTATAAACTGTCGATGTATCCAAAGATTGCTTTGATATTTTTTGACGATATATATCATTTAAATTCATATTATTATTAACATCATTAAACAATTTAAGAAATTTAACAATTGGATTAGAATCTTCATCCTTGTAATATTCATAAATAATATTCATATTATTCAACAAATCTCTATTAAATTTACACATATACCTTAGTAAATTTTCCCCTTCATCTTTTATAATAGTTAAATCATTTATAATAAAATTATTTATATCAGATTGTTTATCTTTTAATCTTATATCAAATAAATAAAATCTTTTTTTATCATATGTTAAAAGATACTCTTTATCAGAATTAATTATATAATTGTTTATTTTATCCGAATTTATACCAGCTTCTCCGCCAACTTGTTTCCTATTTTTTTTACCACCACCCTCTGAATACACAATAGTTTCCGATCCGGGTAAAGGAGGGCGAAACGAAGATCCAGGAGGTTTAGAATTCTTGAATATTTCTGGAATTAATTTTAATGTTTTGAGATTTCCATAATGATTTTTAAATTGATCTTCTGTTGTTCCAGAACTACTTAAAAATTTGAATCCGAAAGATGCAAATCTATATAATTCATTATCTATATTTGGATCATATTTTTGTTCTGCTACTTTTGATAATACTTCATATATTTCAAACAAAATGCTAATAAATAATTTACCAATTAAATTGTTATATGATTCATAGTCTTTATTTTCTAAATATTTTGAATATAAATATAATTTTAATATATTGGTAATATCATCAATAGTTTTTGTATCATTCTCATCAAGTTCATTATCAACACATTTAATATATATATTTAAAAATATTCTTGATATATAAGAATAAAATTTATTATTCATATCAAAATTAATATAATCCTTAATATCGTCATCAAAATTTATAACACCATTTAATAGATCTAATATTAGATTTTCTAATGAAATATTTTCTCTTAAAATTTTTTTCTTATCATCCTCGTATATTCCATAACCTATCCAATTATTCGTAGATTTTGTTTTTATTATTTCTTTAAATTTATATTTTTCATTTTCATCCTCTGATTTTAAACCAAAAGTTAAGAATGTTTTCAATAAATTATAATAAAATGAACTGCCAATATTCATATATTTTGATAATATTGAATCAGGATCTATTTCTTCATCATTCACGAATTTATTATCACTTTGTAATTTTCCAAGTAATGTTATGTTATCTTCATCTTCAAGTAATTCTTTGATAACATTAGGAGTAATTATTTTGTCTTCAAAATTATTAATAAAATTATATTTGGGTGTATCTGATTCTATTACTTTATCTAGTGGATCCTCACCACCTATCTGTGATCTCCCCCCACCACTAACATTTAAAATTCGTTCTTTTGTATCATCAATATATTTTTCAACATTTTCTTTAAATTCTTGATTTAAAGTTCCAGATAAGGTCATTAGATCATCAATTGATAAATCATTTAATTTACTTCTAAATGACAAATCATTATTTATTCTTGTTTTTATTTCATCAATTTTTATTCCTGAATCTGATGATATATTATCAGGTGATATATCAACAAATCTTTTGTTAGATACCATTTGAAAAGGGAATTTAGTATTAAAACCATTCAAACTATTTTCATGTTTTAATGTTTCTATTAAATTTATAAATATTTGATGATATTCTTCTGTTAATTGTCCTTTTATACTAAGAATACCATCAAATATTATATTTATTAAATTATATATATCTCCAATATATAAACTATTTTTAATAATATTATATTTATTTAATTTATCATAAGTATCTATTTTATTATATGGAATATATTTATCTAAAATTTCATATATTTTTACCATTTCTGTTCCTGGTTCTCCTTGATTTTTATTTAAAAAGTTATATATTAACCCTATTAATGATATATTTATATCATAAAAATTTTTAATTTTGGGATCTTTTATAAATTTATATACACTTTCGAAATCATAACTAGAGTTTATATATTTATTATACATCAAATTGATTTTTTCAATAAATTTTTGATCTAATTTATCATTTATATTTTGAATTAAATCTTTAGATAATACAGAAAGTAAAGTATTTGAATCCGATAAATCTATTTGATCTGTTATGAAATAAATATCTTTTTTTATTTCCGGTACTTCGGGATGTTCTTTTTTCATAATGTAATTATATATTTTGTTATGAATATTATTGATATTTTCAAATTCTAGTTTATGTAATTTATTATTTAAATCATTATATATTTCAATCAGTTTATTAATATCTTCTAAACTATTCATTCCCTCATCTATTGGCACTTCATCTTCCATTATAGAATATTTTAACATAATTAATTTATTTATTGTTTGTATTTTAGGCAACAGAGAACCCTTAATTACTAAGTCAATTGGTTTTTTATGTGTTAATAGATCCAGATCTACAAAATTTGGTCTATTATTATGAAATTTTAATATTTTAGTTTTTAATACAGAAATATTAGAATTATTACTATCTTGATTAAGAATTAATCTTACAGTTCGAACGTTACTAGTAGATATTTCATATGTATATTTTTTAGAAGTGTCTAGTGAAATTATATTCATATATTTTTTCTTATCTTCATCTTTTATTTTATTATAAGTAGGCAATGTAATAGATATATTACTTCTTAAGTCCTGAATTTCGACATCTTTGTCACTAAATTTTATTTCTCCAATTTCGAAATTTTTAGAAGGTTTATTTATTTCAATATTATCATCAAGTAAAAATTTAGGAGAACCTCTATTATAATCATATATTATATCAAAGTCTTCTATTTTGAAATAATAATTAAATAATCTAAACTTGTTAATATATGATCCATCTAACACAATTTTCTTCTCCCCTGTTGACTGAACCAGATCATCAGAAAGTATTGATTTTTTATAACAATTCTTATCCCATTTATATCTATCTTTTTCCACAGGACCTTCTTCTATTTTTATTATATTTTTATCTATATTTTTGATATATTGTTTTTCAAATTCAAATGCGAAAGATTTTTTATATTTATCTATCCCTAATTCATTTTCATCCAAACCATAATCAAAATTATTAACAGGTTTAAAATTATCTTTTATATGATCCACTTGTAAATATTGAAAACAGTTGCTCAAATGGGTGCCTTGGACGGGATGGGGTATAGATGTTCGCGGTAAATAATTTTCCAAATTATTAATATAATTATCATTATAATTTAATCTATCATGATCATAATCACCCTGATCGAAATTATTTTTAGAATTTAATAAATTTAATAATTTAATAAATTCATTATCTAATTTAATATATGGAAATCCTAGTTTATTTAAACTTTTTGAAACATTCTTAATAAAATAAGAACCTTCAATATATAAATCATAACTACTATCTTTATTTTTAATTATTTTTTCAATTTTTCTCCATTTATAATTTCGTAATTTAACATCATTAAATATTCCTTCAGAAATAAAACCATCCTCTTCATTATAAATATTTACATTATTATTTTTTTTTAAATATATAAAATAACTATATTCTAATTCATCTGTATCTTTATTAATATCATCTTCTGTTATCTCAATATTTTCTTCAATATTAGATAATCTTATATACTTCACAAATAAATAACTTAAAAAATTTGGTAATCGATCAATATAATTTTGATGGATATTCTCGGTTGATGTCTTGATTTGTGTTATATATTGATCTAAATAAATACGAATATTATTAATATTTTTTTGATTTATGTTTCTAAAATAAGAATTTTTAAATTTTTCCATATCAAAATATATATATTTAATGTAACTATCATCAAAATTTTTATTATATATCAAATAAGTTGATTTTTTACCCTTTACCATTTCTAATTTATTTAATTTAGCGTGATTATTAAAAATCTGGATATCTAAATCACCTAAATTATCTAATATTAATATATCTTTCAAACATTCAATAAAATCAGAAATAAATCTAGGTTTCTGCCATCTACTTATTTTTTCACTTTCAGTACTCGTAGAATCGGACTCGATCATTGCTTTTCGAATTGTCTCCAAATTTATGTTTATTGCTCGGGTGCTTCCATCTACTGAGATTGGATCTATCTCCATACCTGGGTTATCTCCAAAATAAATATTAAATTGTGATATTAGAACATTGACCGTCCTTATCAAGTCATTTTTCTTATTATTATCTCCATTCGTTGTTTTCCCTTCACTAGGTGAATCATTCTGTTCTATTTGAAAAAACAATTTAGATAAATCGGATATTGATACTCCTCTTTTTTTTATATTATATTTTGGTCTATTTTCATCTTTTTGTAACCAATTATTTTGTTCTTCTTCTGTTTTTGGTTTTATTTCATAATTAAGTTTGGAATATTTAATCAAACCATTATTTTGTATATCTTTTATATAATTATAATATATTCTATCATAATCGATAGTTGGTTCTATTAATTTTAGATAATCACTTTCCATTATTTTATAAAAATTATCATATTTATTGATGTTTTCGAATTTTTTAAAAGAATTATTATTAATTAATGTAATATTTAAATCACAAATATATTTTTGAATTAAAGGATTTATTTGTTTTTTTCCTGATTTACGAAAATTCGCAAAGTTTGTAGTAATCTTATTAAATATTATTTTTTTTTCTTCATCATTACCTCTGATCATATTAATATCATCTAATCTAGTTATAATATCTTTATTTATTGAAATATCATAGAAATCAGTATAATTATTATAATCATTATTTTCAATTTTTTGATATAAATTATATGTTTCTCCTTCAATATCAAATATTTTTTTAGATAAAAATTTTATTTGTTCTACATATTTTTCTATCTGTTTTATATTATTTAAGTGATATGAAGTATTAGGTGGTCCCAAATCTTTTAATACATTTTCAATTTCTTTTAAATATGCTTCATTTATAAATTCCCAATCATCGCCCATTTCGCTAATTTTCTGTTTTTGTTTCATATATTTTATACTATCTGCTTTACTATGACTCCAACGATTAGATAATAATGTTGGAATTTTGTTTTGTTTAGTTCCCAACAAAATGGATGTAATTAGATTAGTCCAATTAACATCGTCCTGACTTCCATCCGATTTATTTAATAAATTTATTTTTGTTACATTTTTATCATATTGTTTTTTTATAGGTATTAATTCGCTTGAGCGATCTCTTTTATTTTCAATAAGTCTTTCAAAAATTTTTTCAAATAATAGATCATACCATTTCTTTGTTTGTTGTTTGCCTTTATCGCTAAACCCGCTAAACATTGATCGGTTTTCCTTTTCCCATATTTGAAATAATTCAATATTAGTTTTCCCTACTACACTGGAATACATATTTTTCTTTTTCTTTAAATTTTTAGTATAATCTTTAATTTTTGTAAGATTATTTATTAAATTTGTATAATTTTCTATATTATCTGTATTAGTATTAAATCCTCTGTCAATGAAAATATATTCAAAAATTAAGTTTTTTGTCTTGGCTATTTTTACAATATGTTCTAATGTTGAATTTAAAAATTGTTTAAAATCAATCTTAACTGTTTTGTCAGAATTCTTAATTATTAATTCGCTATTTACTCTACTAATTGTTCCTTTTTCATAGGTATATTTATCAACATCTTTATTCACATAAATTACATTCAACGTAACATTATCCCCCAATTTTGATATTATTTTGAAATAATGTTTTATATTGTGGAATAATACATATTTTTTATTTTTGTCTGTTTCTACAGTATTTTCTGGAATATTATTATAATTTATAATTTCATCTAAAGATACTTTATTTGTAGAGGAATCCCCCCCTCTTTTAATACCTTCAAATTCAGTTTTGATATCTTGTATTTCTTTAACTAAATCTCCAATTCTTTTATCATCACTATCTGATTCAGATTCTAATGTATCTGAAGTTAATACAAGATCACCTGATCTTTTAATTTCACTTTCAAGTATTTTTTTCTGTTTTATAATATATTTAAAAACTTTATTTAATTTCTGATACTCCAACATTTGATTGTATTTTTCAGTATATTCACTATAAACAGTGTCCAATTGTTCAAATACTTCTTCTTTTTCAACATATAACTTATAATCATCAATTTCCATGTCGCCGAAATCATCTTTAAAAATATTAAATAATTTTAAATAAATCGGTTTTACCCAGGTCAGAAAGGCAGTCTTAATTTCTGGCGACACATTCCAGCGGTTTATATCATTTATTTTTACCCAAGTGCCCTGACCCCCCTCACTGTCAAAATATTGTGGTGGAAATTTATCCGTATATGATTTTATTTTATCCCATAATTGTTGCTTGTTCGTATCGCCGGCCTTATAATTATCAATAAGATTCAATATTCGTGATATTATTAGTCCAATTATTTTTATGATAAATAATTCATTTTTCTTTTGAGTATCATTAGGGTCGTAGTTGATGAATTTTGGATTCAAATCTGAATCCTTGAACATATCTAAAATTTTTCTAGAACCATCACTTAAACCCGCAGTCGAAACTGTAGAAAGGGCGAATATTTCTTGTTTCAGATCATTGATTTCTCTTTTGGATTCTGCGAAATCTTTCGTAATTTTGTCTTTTATAGCAATTAATTTATTCCTCTTAGCTTCATTCGCGAGTCTCTGGAACTCTTGATTATCGGGTTGGCGGTCTAATGCCTCTTTATACATTCCTTCGGCTTCAGCGAAGTTGCTCTCTTTCATCAATCGATCGCCCTCTGCCTTCATTGCCGCCGCCTCTGCCTTCATTGCCGCCGCCTCCGGGGTTGTGTCAGAAGTTGATTCATCTTCGACAGGAGGTGATAAAGATGGAGGTGAAGAACTTTCATCTGTCGAAACCTTTTCAATAGAATTATCTAAATTAAAATTAATTGTTTCTCCATCATTTTCGACATTTAAAATCTTTCTATATTTATTATTAAAGAATAAAATATCGCTTGAACTCCAAGGATAGTTTTTAAAATTATTCGTATAATCAGTTCTATTTATGTATCTTGGATTATTTATATTTTTAAGAATATGGAATTTACTAATCTTCTTTTCTTCAAAACCATTAGATTTTACTGTGATTTCGCTGGGCGTGACATTCATAATAACACCATGTAATTTTTTAGATTTTTTAGATTCTACAGATATATATTCAATTATATCTAATTTTTTGTGATAACATTCTGATATTTTATTTTTTAATTCTAAATCTGCCGCATAATTTATAGTATCTTTAATTGGATGATCATATATATTATAGATATCCTTTTTATCTAAAGTAATTGGAATAGGTGTATTATCTTTTAATTTTTGGATTATTAATCCTCTAAATCTCCAAAAAAAATTGCTTCTAAATTCTTTATTTATATCAATTTTATAATTACCTGGAATTCTCTGACCATCCTTCGAATATATTTCGCAGATATAATCATCATCCGTATTATTAAATATAAAATAATCTCCATTAGATAATTTATATCTACGTGTGTCACTAGTGAAGGAAACTAAATAATTTTCTTCATAATATACTTTCATACCATATGGATTTATACTAAACAGTTTAATTTTAGAACCTGTCATATTCACATCGCCATTACTCAGTGGTGTAAATAAATTAATAATAATATCAGAATCAATTTTTCGTAAATAATTGTTAATTAATATAATATTCTTGGAATTAACATATTGAGGTTGATCTTTAAAAATATCTAGAATAATATTCTTGTAATCATATAATTCATTATCATTTTCATAATTATAATCAATTATTTTAGGATCATCCGTGTTAATAGTCAATATATCTTTTTGATCTGATTTTAATAAAATTATTTTTTTATTAAATGAATTATTATCATCTTTATAGTAATTTAATAAATTTTCTGTTTTAGAATCATAATTAAAATATAATTCTCTACAATTTTTATAATCAAATAATATATTTTTAATTTCTCCAATTGAATATTCTCCTCCTGAATTTACAAAATATTGTTTTATTCTATTACCACCTTTTTGATTATGTATTTTATTAAATCCGCCACCATCCAGATCTTGAACATCTATTACTTCTGACCCAGATACATACTGAATATTAATTTTTTTCCATCTAATATTTAGTTTCTTAATAAGTTCTTCATATTTAGATAATATATCGATTGGATTTGATGAATATTTATAAAGTATATCATTATTTACATCTAAATTCGATAACCAATTATGTAAATCTTTTTCTTTAAGATATGATGTTCTCCAATTATCGATTCGCCTGTCTTTTTGATATCCATATTGTACACCTGCAACTGTCCTTTTATATTCGTGTTCATTAGTTAATGGGAAAAGATAAGATCTTTTTTTACTAGGATAAGGTTCTATTATCCTTGTTTCCTTAGTTGATGTCAAAAATCCCTTTTTAAGTGTTGCTATATCAAACCTTAAAATAAAATTATCTTCTTCAGCGCCGACGAGGCTTGCTGAAGATATTCCTGAACTATCAACTAATCGCGATCTTGATCCAACATTTTCTTTACCTTTTCCTTTACCTAAAAATACATTCCAATATTTTTCATTCCATCCACCTAAAGTTATTAAAACTAATTTAATATCTAAAGGGATATTTGACCATCTTAATTTAAACTTCTTTTTTTTCTTATCACTCCCCTTAAAACTTGAATATCCAAGTAATCTATAAACAAAATATGTTTTGATGTTTGCAACTTTAGTAATATCAGAGTCAGAACTTACGAATCCACCTAATCTAGGTTCTTCTTTAATGAAAATTTGATTATTATCATTCGTATTTGTTTGAGTTGTTTGAAGTATTATATCTTCTTCATAAGAATTATCTCTACTTATTATATCAGTTTTTACTTTTTTGGAATCTTTATTAACTAAGTAATTGATGCGATTATCGGGAATATAGGGAATAATATATAAAGAATTATTGTCAAATGTAGTAATTTCTTCTTTAGTAATATTTAATATTTTTTCGTGATCATAATCTAAGAGTTTTTTTTCAAATTTTTTATCTTTATAAGAATAAAATTTTTCATTTTTATTAGATTTATAATTTTTTCCTCTTTTACCATCTTGATTAGTTTCCGTTTTCCAATCTTCACCGGTTTCTTCTTCAGTTATATTACTATAAAAATAATAATAATCATTTAATATAGTATTTATTTTTTTAGAATGTTCAATAAAATTTTCACTACTTTTACAAATGTCGTTTATTTTTTCAATATCTGTAATACTAATTGACATGTAAACCCCCCCAATTTTAGCATTTATATCATTCCATTTTATTTCATCTATTCTATTATTTAGTAATATCCATTTAGTAATGTCTTCTAATTCATTCCAATTTCTTTTATAAGTAACAGAATAATCTGGAGCATATTTGAAACCCTCTATTTCATTTTTTTCATTAAATTTATATTCACCAATTACACCATTGTAACCTTCAAAATAATCATAATTAATACTTTCATTAATTGATTTTATATTTAAATTTTTTAAATAAAGTGCTAACAGATTTTTATTTTGATTCAAATAATCATTTGATTTAAATGAATTAAAAGATTGTAAATTTTCTAATAAATCAATAATTATTGATATAAATCCTTTGTTTTTATTTTGATATATATTTTGATATATATTTATATGATTTAATATCGAAATTATATTTTCATAATATTTATCATCTTTAGTATATTTATTAAATTTTTCAGTTAAATAATTAATTTTATCTTGAAAAGATGTTTTATCATATAAAAATTTTAAAATTGATAAAACAAATATATCAAATATTGTATGTTTTAATAATGAATTTGTTATACCATTATCAAATATAGTATCATCAAAAAAGTCTTCTATATTTGTATTTTTATCTAATAAGTGATTACTTATATCTGATAATATTTCTGTATTAGTTTGTTTTTGACTTATTATACCCTTAATATAAGTACTCTTCAGTTGTAATTTATTTAATTCTAAACTAGATGTGGGATTGGGATCTATAATTTCATTAATATTTTTAATTATTAATTCAGAAGTAATTTTAGATAAAACTTCAATAGAATTTTTATTAATCATTTCATTAATTAATTCTATATTATTAATAATTACATCAAAATATCTTTTATTTTTTGTTTCGGGAAGTTTTTCTAATTCTGCTTCCATTTGTACCTCCGTTATTCGACTCGAGTTTTCACTTCTAAATTTTGTTATTTCAGAATTAAAATGATTAGAAATTTCAAATAATTTTGTTTCTAATTCTGAATAATAAATTTTATTTGATACTAAATCAAATTTTCTGTTAGAATATTTAATAGATTCATTTAAATCTGTATCTATACCATCTTTATCTGGTATAGAATATAATATTTTTAATAAAGATAAATATGTATATCCTTTTTCTCCATGACTACCATCTCTTAATTTTAATATTGGAGGAGTTTTGATTCTTACAGTCTGAACATACCTATCATCTTTAAAAGCATAAATATAATCTGAAATAATACTATTCCTCCAATTAAAATTATTTTTTTTATAAAAATCTTCTATTTTTTCTGTCGGGGTTTTTCCTTCACTTTTTTTAACATAAAAAGTATCTAAACGATAACATAAATATATTAAAAAATTTTTAATATTTCTGTAATCATAATGACAACCTGAAGTTTCATCATCTACGTCATCAACAACTGTTTTTTTACCTACTATAATTCCACCATTTTGTTTTAGTAAATTTATTTTTTTTCCCAGAGTTTCTGTAACTAATTGTTCTATTTCTGATGTTTTTGATTCTGAATCAATGCTAATCCATTCATTGACTAATTCATATGATTTAGTATTTGGTTCCACTATTTGTGAATTGTTTATCCCAAGAGCAGTATCATAAGCTTCTAATAACAAAGAATTTTTTAATATTTCTTTCTTTTTATTTATATTTTCTTGTTCGACTTTTCCTTGATCAGGACTCTTGCGAGATATTTCTTTAAATTGTACATCTTCAAATAAGTCGCGTCCCCCTTTCTTCTTTATATCATCATTAACTCCATCAATCTTTTCCCCTATTAGTGTATTTTCTTCTGGAGTAATATTAGAATTATTTATATTTAATTTACAATCAAGAAAAATTTGTTTAATTTCTTTCATCCTTATCATTCCTTTTTCGAGACTAGAAACCCCACCTAATACATCATCTATTTGTATTTGTGGAATTGGATAAATTGTTTTCCATATCCCTTCTAAACTTGAGAAATTCGTTGTTTCTACTAATTCATATTGAATATATTCATTGAATTTTTTTCCCTTTGTAAATGTCTTTTCTTCAAGTGGTTTGTCTTTCTCAATTATAGGGAATATATCCTTTTCAGTTAATTTAGAAGTAATTGCTAATTTACTAAAACCACCTGTCGTGAATTTATACATTCTATTTAATATATCTTGTTTTTCTATAGTTAAATTGTCTATAAGACTTGTCTCAAGTTTATTTAATTCCTCTTTTAATTCAGTAATATTTTTAGATTGATAATCCTTTGGATCATAAATAGTTTTTATTCTTATTTTTTCATATATATATATTAAATAATTAAACACGTAATAAGACTTTTCTTCTTTTTTTTTAATTCCATCAAAATTTTTATTATAATCTTTAAAATCTATAAATTTATTTATATCCAATTTTGCCAAATAATCCCAATCAAATCCAGTCTTCATTAAAAATCTAGAATGATCACGATTCATTATATATTTCATATCATATTGATAATTATCAAAAAGACCATAATCTTTAACGTAACAGTATCTACTATTAATTTTATAATAATTTGTAATATTATTTATTACATTCTTTTCTTTTTCTTTTATTATACTATCCCAATATTTCTTTTTTTCTTGTATATAGTTATTATATTTTGAATATACATCATCTGGTATAATTTTATCTCCCACAATATCATTTAATTTTTTCTCCCCGTGATTATCTGTTAAAAACATAGTTTTTGCTAAGTGATTTTTTTTGAATACAAATTGTAATTCATTATTTTTTTCAAAATATTCAGTAAATTCTATCATTTTATCATAATTTATTTCATCTTTAAATTCTAAACCAAATCCTTTATAATATTTATAAATATCTTTTAATTCATTAGGTAAAGTATTATCTGTATAATTTATTTTTTTTACTGTCCAATTGTCATTTGAAAATGAACTATTTAATAAAAGTAATTGTTGTTTATATTTTTCGGGAATATATTCCCATGTTAATGAATTTAAATCTGAAAAATACATATTAAATTCAATTTTATCCTTAGATTTGGCATCATTCAATATTAATTCATCAAAATAAAACATATATAAAAATTCTTCAATTGAAATAGATTTTTTTTCTCCTAATTTTTTAGAACCAATCTGACTCTCTATTCCTGTATTATCGGTTAATTTATCGTTAATTATGCCCCAAAATTTATTTCCTTCAACATTATTAACTTTTAATTTTGTTTCTCTTTCACCTTTTATAAATAACATATGATAATCATCATATTCATTATTAAATAAATGTGTAAAAAATTTAGGTAATATTTGACTTTTGATTTTTGAAATAAAATCTGTTATAATATCACCCGATTCAGATTCTTGTATTTTTTTATATAAATTATAATAATACGATAATGGAATACCGAGATAAGTTTTTAAATAAGAGATTATAAAATCTAACGTTAAATTTTTTATTTTTTCACTATTTGATAAATTGTACTTGTCTAATCCACTTAATTCATTTAAAATTAAATCTATGCCTTTTTCATCAACATATTTAATAGAATTATATAATTCAAGTATTTCTTCACTTTTTGTGCTTGTAATAAGTTCTGTATATTTTTTTAATAAATCAGATGATTTATTTAATTCTGTTTTATTCTCTGTTGGAGTTTTTAAAATTGTGCTTATACCTGTATTTATAATTAAATCAGATTGTTTCTGAAAGTTTTTAATTAAATTACTATCATATATATCATTATCTACTTTTTTTAAAGTATCAGAATTAATAATATTAATCATCTCTTTCCTGAAATTAACTAAATCTTCAGTTCTTTTAATTCCATCGTTCATTAATGTTAAAAAATCTCTAATTTTTTTAATTTTTAAACCAGTATTTATAGATTTATCCCCCCTTTTCCAGGAACTATGTTTAGAATTAAGAGTAATTGTCTTCCTTAATCCTTCACTGCTTGATCCTATAAAATTTTCATAAATATCACTATACCTTCCGTAATAAATACCAGTTAATTCTTTATTTTGTGGATCTGTATATTTAATAAAATATATACGTGTTTTTTCTTCATCACTCCCCAAATTAGTAAAAATTTGTTTTATTATATCATTATTAACTGGATCATATAAAATATTAAATTTATTATACCATTCTTCATCATCATCTGGTATTTTATTAAGGGATAATTCAGAATTAATTTTTATACCTGTTTTAACTAAAAATTGTCCTTTTTCTTTTTTTAAACTACCTAAATATTTAAATTGTGGAAATTTATCATGATATACTTTTGAGAAATTGTAATAATCCATTTCTTTCCCCTCAGGGACAGTTACTTTAAAAATTCCTTCTTTTAATTCTTTGAATATTTCTTTAGCAAATTGTTTATTAGTTAATTCTTCAGTTTCGGTTGATTCGTAACTAAAATTAGCAAATTGTTTTTCATCATATTTATTAATAAATTGATTATCAGAAAAAGAATTAAATTTAATATCTTTATTTTTGATAATATTCCATAATTCTGTATTAGGTTTAATTAAACCAATTTTTTTAAGTATTTCTTTTTCTTCTACAAATATTCTATCATCATCAGAATTATAAATTTCTAAAATAGAAGGAGGTGTTTTAAACTCTATTTTATCTATAGATTCCATAAATTGTAAATTAAATATATATTGTTTTCTTTTATATTCTACTTCTGTTATATCTAATTTAATAACTATACCATCTGATTGTTTATATTTTAATTGACTACTAAGAATAGATTTATCTCTTTCAGTTAATTTTTTATAATTATTATTATTTAATTTTGTGAAATTATAATCTTTGAGATCAAATAAATATTTCAAAAGTTCAAATATAATTTTATTATATTCTATTTTATTTGAATACTCAATTAAATTTTCTTTTTCATTAAAATCACCTTTAAAATCATGTTTATAAACTAAATCATAAATAGTTTTTTCAGAAACAAAACCAACACCGTGGGGTGACCTTTTTCTTCTATTCCAATTATCATATGTTTTGAAACCGAGATAATCCCTTAATATTTTAATTATATTATTAGTTGTACTTGACCAATTATCGTCATTTAAATTAGAATCAGATTCTATATACCCATCTATTGACAAAAAATGATCTTTTAAATTATTCACAGATATTCCCTTATTTCCTAAATATTCTACTGATTCATTCCATTTTTTTCCAATTGTATCAAAAAATAGATTTTCAACATCTATATTTTCATTCAAACTTAGTAATTTATTCTCATAAAATAAATTGGAAATTTTATCATCTTCACCCTCTAACTCTTGTAATAGTAGTTTAATATTTTCATTTTCTTTATATTTTAATATTCTAGATCCATTTTCCCATGTTTTTTCTGTCCATAATTTATTATATTTTTCTTGACTTGATAATGTAGTCCAATCTCCAAATAAACCTGTTCTATTTTGTTTAAAAATATCTTTAACTTTATCATTTATATCCCCTTCTAGATTGGGTATACTAATCCTGAAATTTTCATAATTAATTATATTAATTCCAAGTAAATTAAGTAAATATTTTTGATCTTTATTTAGTTTTTTCCATTTATCAATATCTTTAATTATTTTCATAATTTCTTTTAAAATTATTACAGGTGTAAAACTCTCATCAATTAAGGTGTTATATTGAGAATCATTAATATATTTAATTAGTTTATCTTCATTGTCACTGATAAGTTGATCATAAGAAATATCTCCCTCTAAATTATCAAAATATTTATTTAATATACCTAAATTTTCTAATGAATTTTCTTTATCATTTCCTAATAAAATTTCGAATAATGTTAAACTTGACATTTGACCTTCTTTCCAATTCCTTGGATCAACATCATCAAAAATGAAACCATATTCTCTTAATTTAATTTGATCATCTGAACTTAATTCAGTATCTCTAAGTGTTTGATCTTCGCCTTCTTCATCTAATTTAACTTCACCTGTATCAAAATCTTCATCTATTTGACTATCATCAAGATATTCTGTTTTAGATTTAAAATTTTCAATTCTATCATCTCTTCGAACATCGCCCTTATTAATTAAATATTGTCCATTAATAACAACAGGTTTAATACTATCTTTATCTGGTAATAATTTATATATCATTTTATCTTTATTTTTTAGTTCATGTAAATATTTATCTTTATATTTATAATTAATAAAATAACATTTGGGTATTAAATATAATTTATTATTAGATATATCTGATTTAATTATAATATAGTGATATGGTTTATTATTATCACCCATAATCCATATATGATCGCCTAATATCCAATTTTTGATTTGTTTATCTTCTATTTGTTTATAATCAATTGTAGATCTAGGTAATCTTTGCTCAATATTTAATATTCTAAATAGACTATTTACCGAAAGTTTATTTTGAGAATCTATATCAGGTTTAGACTTTGAAATTTTTGTATTAATTTTTTGTATTAATTTTTTAATATCTGAATCTTTATCACAACTATCTGTAATATTATCATTAATATAAAATTCATTTATTATATTATCTAGGTGATCAATTTTTTCGCGATGGTGATTATATATATACATAACTCTATCAATTAATGGGTATTCTAATATATTTTCGAAAATATGTTCATCTGTAAATATATCATTAATATTAGTTCTTTCTATTTTATCTGTTGTAAATATTTCATTTAAATAATAATAATTAAATTTTTTACTACTATCTTGATCTATATTATTTAAATCAAATATTTCAATTTGATTAGTATTATTTTGTTTGAGTAATTTTGAATAATTTTTTGTAGAATTTCTAAATGAATCCATTATTTTTAATTCATTTTTATAATTTCTAACTAATCCATTTTTATCTACTATTTTATAATCATCACTATTTAGATTACTTGTATTTATTTCAGAAATACTAATTGGATAGATTATTTTAATTATATTATTGGAATCCTCTGATGTTATATCAATTGAGTTATGAAATAATATACCTAGTAAAATAGTTGAAACATTTATTCTTAAATTTTTATCAGAAGTATCTTCAAAAATAATTAAATTTAGTAAATCTTTATATAAAATATTAATATTTACAATATATTTATTTTTATCATTTTCATATTGCATAATAGATAAAGGTGATTCTATACATTTAATAATGTTACCATCTACATTAACTTTGATATTTTCAAAATTATCCAACCATTCTTCTTTTCCATTTGGTGGATTCTCTATTTCATCAATTTCTCCACCTCCGGTAAAAGTAACTAATTTGAAAAAATTTTCACCATTTGGATTATTATTATTATATATAGAATCAATATTTCTCTTTAAATTCAAAACTTTTAGAAAATTAATGTATGTATATTCTAATTTAAATTCTTTTAAATTAATTTGTAATTTATTTAGAATATTTAATAATAAATTAGTTTTATTAACATCTCTTTTATTAATAGTATTTATTATTATTAATCGATTCAATAGTTTTTCATTATCAATTACGAATATGTTACCACCACTCTGTTTTTTCAATGTTCTTTTATTTTTACCACCACCAGTTGTAGAAGGTATAACTTTATTCATAGTGTTAATTTGATTTAAAACATTATTAAATAAAGAACTTTCTTGATTATTTTTAATTTTAAGTTTTTCAATTAAACTTTTTAAAATATTCCTCGAAGTTTTATCTTTATTTATCAGTTGATAATATTTTTTGAATTTATAAAATGAACTCACAAATCCATAATCTTGAAAGAATTTATTTAAACTATTAAATAACCAAAAACTATTCTCTTTATGACAATCATCAGGACCAATTTCATTTTTTTGATATTTTATATAATTATCAAATAATAATCTTGAACTAGAATTAAGAATATCTTCTTGATATTTATATATATAAGGATCATTTAATAATTTTGTATGCGAATTCATAAAATCACTATCATCTATATCATTATTAGATAAAACGATTAAATTATTATTTTCTGATTTAATAAATTCTTCTCTTATTTTTTTAATACCGGAAGTTTGTAAATTGAATTCTTCACCTGTATAAATATTAATTATTTTTAAATATTTAATTAAATCTTGATTAATCTTTTCATTCTCAAATAATAAGTATATTTTATCAAATTTATCATTATTACTGTTATTTTCAAGTAATATATATAATATTTTGTCTATTTCAATAAAATAATTAACACTATTAAAATTATGTATTAAATCATATGTTTGGTGTTTATTTCTATTCACTAGATTAGTAGATAGTGTATTTATGAAATTTTTAAAATTATTAAAAATTTTTATTTGGTATTCATTTATATTATTTTCATAATCTTCTAAATTTTGTTTTAAAATTTTATTTTCTTTACTAAGTTTTAAGTATAAATTTTCTAAAAATTTTGTATTAATCACTTTATTTTTATTTAAAACACTTTTCCCTATTTCAATATTTTTGGTCACCAAACATTCATAATCATTATTTTGTGTTGTATCTTTTACATATAAATTTTTAATCCATTTATTTTCTTTTATCTTTAAAGAATTATCTGTTAAATATTTTTCATCTAAATTAATATCTTTTATTATTTCTTTAATAATATCAGCATAATAAGATATTATATTATTTTCTGTATCTACATCATATACAATATGAGATTTAACTATATTATTCTTTAATAATTCTTGTATCGTTAGATATATTAATTCATATAAATAACATATATACCATTCATTATTATTATTAAAATATTCATATAAATATTTAGTATTTATTTTTTTTAAATTCTTAGAATCTATATCTTTATCTATATCAGTTTGATTATTTTCTATAAATTTTTTGATTGTTTTTGACCATATTTCTTCTGTGAATTTAACAGAAAACTCAAATGTATCTACAAGTGTTAATTCTTTATTAGGAATATCTATATTTGTTATATTTGTTTTATTTGTTATTATATTATTACTGATGTATAATTTATGATAAATACTTTTATCTGAATATGTTTCAACTAAATATTCTTTATACTGTTGTTCTAATTTTTTTAATAAATTTAATTCACCTTCATTATCATTTAAAATAATCCATCTAATGTAACTGACTTTTTCATCTGAATTAATAAAACCCTGCATTTTTTCTCTATCCCATATAATATGTGGAAATTCGTCCCCCCTTTTTTTAATAATTTTACCTATTTTAATTAATTCATTATTTCCTTTTTCGGGATTATCATCGCCAACTTTATAGTTACTTATTATCAAATCAGCTTTATTTTTATAAATTGGATCATCATAATCATATTCTAAATAATAAAGAGAACCTTGAAAATCATTTTTATCATTTTTTGATGCTCTATTTTCATCTGGAAAAAAATAACACCATATACCCTCTTGTTTAGTTATTCTGGGAATCCTAAAATTTAAAATTTCAATACTGTTATGATCAAATGGAGTATCTTCAATTAATGATGAAGTATATCTTTGATTATTATTAAATATATTTAATATTTCTTGAAAATCAATTATTTTAAAATCCGAATCTTTTTCTTTTAATTTATAATAATTTTTATAATTATGTAATTTATATAATTTCTCTATTTCACTCGTTGTTATTAATGATTCAGTATTATATTTAAAAATATTAATATTTAAAGAACTATCATTATAATATCCACTTGATTCTTTTGTTGGTCCTTTATCAATAAAAATTTGGGGAATATTATCAAATAAACTGTTATTAAAAGTTCTATTATTCATTAAAAAATCACGGACTGTTACTCCTTCTTCTACTAAATCATTTTCACTTATTCTCATAAATTCATTATTAGTTAATTCACCAATTTTCTTATTAAATAATAAATCTTTTATGATTCCATATTGTGGAAGTAAAAATCCTGTATCACCATTATAATTTATAATTATCTTAAGTTTCATATTTTTATTACCATACATGTCCCCTTCTTTATCTTTTCCAAAAATATAATAAATATCACTATAATCACTTAATTTAATATTTTCAATATGAGTTTCTAATTTTTTTTTAATTATGAGATATGGAACATAGTAATTCAATTTTTTACCAAAATCATCTAATCCCCCTTGATTATTTTTTAAAATAATATTGTTTGTTTGATCAAATAAAAATTGATTGTTATATAAATCTTTAATACTAAATATTTTTTCTTTTTGATTTGATAATTTATCAAATTCAGTTCTTTGTTCTCCTGTTATTGAACCATCTTGTGTTCGATTAAATAATATTTGATATTGTTGCTTCCATTTGTTTATTAATTTATCATCAATATCAAAGTAAATTTTATCATCCGTTAAATCTTCGGGTATTTTTTTATACAAAATTAAAGTTTTAGCAAATATATCTACCAAATATTTATATAATTTTGAAAATTCTTCTATTGTCTGCGTTAAATCTATTTCTAATGTATTAGGGATATTCTTTTCAAAAAGATAATAATAATTTAATCCGTTTTTATATTCAGATGGAATTTCAATTTTTAATTCTTCTTTTAAATTATCCATTTTGAAAACCTTATTTATTTTTTCAATAAATTTTATTTTTCCTGGTGTATCTTGTGTTTCTTGTGGTTGAGAATCTTCTCCGGGAGAAGGTGCGGCCTCTTCCACAACCTCCTTTTGTGGATTTTCAGGATCTCCTACTGTAATTCCCTGACTCACTGATGTTCCGGTTTTCTCGGGATCAACTAAAGGACTAATGGATGAATCACCTTTATTTATTACTAGATCATTAATTTTATCGAGTAATTTGTCTAATAATACATCATTATGTATATTTGAAATTATATCATCTTTTGTCATTTTTTCAGTTATTTTCTCTATTGCTTTTTTAATTATATTTTCTGAATTTATCTCCCCTTCATTTATACCCAAATAATTACTAGTATCTCCATAAATTTCTTGTATAATTTTCTTTGATTCATTATTTAATTTATTTACAGTATTATCATCGTTTTTATTTTCTTTAGTTAATTTATTTATAAAATTTTTCACTTTGTCGAAAAAAAGTTTATCAGAGATTATAACTCTATTATTTTTTTTATCATACTTTCCCCCGCCACCTTGACTAATCTCTTTAAATGTTTTATTCGTTTTTAAGAAATTATCTGATATAATTTGAATTAATTTAAACACATCTAATGATTTTCCATCTAATACACCATTAATTTCAGTATAAATTCCATCTAAATGGTCAATATCAATATTTAAACCTTTTAAAATATTTACTAATAAAATATTTTTACTACTTACATTTGTTTTTTCGTTTGCATCTTCACTAAAAAATTTCATTATATAGTTTTTCATATTTGAAGCTATATTTGTATCTGAAATATAATCACTATATTCATTTTTATTTGTATTAATCTTACTATTTAAATCATCGAATAAACCTTGATTTTCATTATCTTTAATTTCTATATCATTCTCAATTAATTTATAACATAAATAAGATAAACAAGAATTAATAATTATTCCTGTATAACCGTGATTAAGTATATATTTATGAAATAAAATTTGTGTTTTTTCCAAATTTGAATCAGTTATATTACGAGAATCTATAGTTATTTGTAAATCCTCAATTCCATATGAACTATATTCTGTTTTTTGCCCTTTCCCGATTCTATTCAATAAATAATTATTTTTATCTAAATGTAGTGTAGTTTTATCACGTAACATTCTTCTTTTTTGTGTTTCTTCAATTGAAAAATAATCTTCTTTATCATATGTTGAAGGATACATAAAATAGATTTCATCAGAAGGAGGGTCTTTCTTTGTATATTCATAAAAGGGATAATGATTATAATTTGAACTATCATCAAATCTGCTGGATTCTGTATCTTTATTCAAATAAACTTTATCTAAATTTTGTCCAACTTCTCCATGAACAGACTCATTAAAATTAAAATTAGATAACTGGAAAACTTTCATTAAATTTTCTTTAGTATTATCAATATGAGTATTATATGCGGAAAAACTATATATTTTATTAAATTCTTTACAATATTCATCAAAATTTTCTCTAAACCTTTCAGGTTTATATTGTCCTTCATCCAGTTTATATAAATTTTGTATAAATTCTTTATTCTTTTTATAATTCTCGTCATTTAATGCTCTATTAATGTCAACAATTATTTCATCATTATAGAATATCCATTTATATTGTTGTCTATATTCATTTGTATATGATACTCCACTTCTTACCCCTGATTCTGAAATTCTATTGATTTTAATCCAACTTCCAATTATATCAGTAATCTTGAATAATCGAATATCATTTGGTTGTGCTCTACCAGTTTTATATCTCAAATATATATAACTTGGATCATAAAAAATTGATGAATTTTGATTTATTTTAAATTTGTTATAATCATTAAGATTAAATTTTTTATAAACATTCTTTTGATTTCCAAAAATAAATTTAGTTTTATTCTCATATTCATCATTTTTTGATTCATAATATTGTGGATAAAATAGAGTCATAGTATTAAAATCCAATGGTTTACCATCAATTTTAATATATTGTATAATTTCTTCGCCAAAACTTCCCGAACCTTTCTTTTTAATACCTTTATAATCTATACTTAAAATTGTTTCTACCGATTCATTTTCAGGTGTACCAGATACTGTATCTTCAGTTCCATCCAATTCCTGTCCTTCATCAGCAACTCCATCACTATCATCTTGATCCACAGAATCAGATTCTACTTCACTTTTTTTATCATCTTTAATAATTAAACATTTATATTTACCTTCTAGATTGTTTGAAAATTTAAATAAATAATCTAAATATATTCCAATAGTTTTAGTAATTACGCCATCATTTCCACTATTATGAATTTCATTCATTTTAATTTTAATAATTTCTTTAATTTCTTTATGAATAACATTAATATCATCATCATTAATTTCTTCAGAACCCTCTAACATTTCTAATTCTTCTTGTGTTTTTGTAGTTTTTTCTTCATCTTCTTCATCTTCTTCATCTTCTTCATCTTTATACATTTTTTTTTCAGTTTCATACATTTTTTCTGTAATAATATTTGGATTTAGGTCGATATTTATAATAATTTTATCATCTTTATCTATTAATTTATCACTGCTAATCTCAGTTTTTGTTGGATCTTCGGATGGTAAAATTTCACGATGTCTAATATCTGAATTTTCTTTTCCAAATAAATCATCATAATTATAAACTTTAGACTTATTATAAATAAATTTATTCCATATTTCTTCAGTTATTTCTGGTTCATATCTTTTTAATTGTTCTTTTTCATTATCACCCAAATCTTTAAATAAATTCTTACCTAATTCAAAATTTAATGATCTCTCATTGAATGTTTCCTTGGTCCAACCCAATGTAGAAGCTATTGATCTATTTTCATCCAATAATTTATCCCATTCAACATTAAATGGTGAATATTTTATATTAATCTCTTTGCCACCACCAGACATATTATATCTTTTTCTTTTGATAATTCTTTTTAATGTTCTTTTATTTTTCCTTTTCTTTCTCTTCTTATTTTTGAATTTTTTAATAGTTCTAACTTTTTTTACACCACCACCACTACTTGTTTCATTGGGAATTGAGGTTTCCGGTCCATTTTCTATTTGAACAGCACTATCAGGTGTATTGGTTTTTTCTTCCTCACCTTCTTCATCTTCCTCATCATCATCATCATCAATAAATCTATCAATTATATCAAGTTCATCAATACCTTCTTCATAAATAGTATCATCTTCATCTTCGTCCATCTGTATTCTCATTTGATATTCTTCTTGTTTTTTTTCGTGTTTCTTTTTTTCTCCTTCGCCCCATTTTTTAATCTTTACTTTATCATCTATTAATTCCGCGGAAGCTATAACTTCATCTGTAAAATAATCAAGTAATGTTTTATTCGTATTATCATATTTATAAAAAATACTGTCTACACGAATTACATCTATATCTGTTCCATCTAGTCCATCTATTTTTTTTTTGAGTTCATCTAATTTTATATTTAGTCTTTTATTCAATAATTCTTTTTCATTTTCATCTTTAATTTTTTTTATTTTTTCAACTTGACTTACCCTCCATTTATCAAATTCACGAATAACATTTTTAGGAAACTCTTTATCTTCCCATATATCTTTAATATATTGATCATCTGATATTTCTTCATCGCCAATCCATTTTTTTAAAAATGAATTATATTTTTCATCTGTAAAATCTATTCTATTTTTATTTATTTTACCATTTACATCATCTTCAGAAGTTGCTGCTATTGTTTCATGGTTAAATGAGAACATATATTCAATTATTTTTTTAGTATTTTTTTTAAAACTATCAATTAATTCATCATTAATTAATTTTTTTATATTATCATGTTCAAAATTTAAATCTTTTAATTTCTTATTTATCTCTATTAGTTCTGGATGTAGTATATCTTCATCATCCATCTTATTTTTGTTATCTCTAAAATTCTGATAACTTTCCATATATATTATAAACAAATATAATAAAAATATTATTTTAATTTATTTGAAATTAAATTCCATAAATTAATATCATCTTTAATTTCTATAATAATTTCTTTATTTTTAACTTTTTCATATGAAATATCAAGAGTAATATTGTTATCATAAATAGGAAAAATTAATTCAATTTTTGATTTTAAAATTTTAGAATAACAAATTAATTTATCTTTATTATAAAGATATATTTTATTATTATTATCATGTTTAATATTAAATTTATCAGAGATACACATAAATAATTTATCGTATATATTTCTAAGATTATTTTCGTTTAATTTATTAATAAATAACTTTATATCATCTAAATCTTTAATTAATATTTTTTCAGAATTAATTTCATTTGTATTTTTAATTATATTTTGAATTGTCTTATTTAATTCTAATAAACAATCAAATGAATTTTTTTCAATTGTGTCTATAATTGTATTTAATTTTATCCTTTGTTCAGAAATAAGTTTTTTATGTTTTGTATACATTTCAAGTATATTATTTAAACTTTCTATATCATTATTCATATTATTTAAAAAATCACATAAATCTTCATTTTTATAATACAAATTATTATTTGAAAATATACCATTATTTATAAGTGATAGTAATAATTCTGTACCAATAATACACCCATATCCATTAAAACCCATATTTGAAACATAAACTATTAATTTATCTTTAATTATTTCCCATTCAATATTCTTTTTTCCAACTATTCCAGATGTATTTGAAACAAATATACCATACTTAATATTTGTGTGTTCTAAATCTCTTATAAATTTAGTAATTTGATCTTTATTTACATTATAATCGTAATTTTTAAATTCGTATAAAATAGTACCTACTGGAGTATTTGTTGCTCTACAATCAGCTTCATAACCTTGTTTTGTAACATCATTAAATGACCATGATTTATAATATTTATTTAAAATATCAATACATATTTCTTCTGATAATCTACCTTTTCTTGATGAATTAGTTTTAATATGTAATATACTATCTAATTTTTCTTCTATTGAAGATAATTTATTTTCATGTTGTAAGGTTGATTCTTGAACTATTTCTTTTAAAGGATCAATATAACTATGACAATCCATTTTAACTTCACTTAACTGAATACTTTTTAATCCAATAGTAATTGCTGTTTGTAGAATCTTTTGAATTTCATCATCTTTTATTTTATTTAAATATTCAATATCTTCTCTGTTTAATATTTGAATATTTAAATTCATCAAAAAAATATAAATAAAATACACGTTTAATTTTTAAATGAGTAAAAAATATATATATATTAATATATAAATGTTAGATATTATAAAAAATGGGTATATGTTTTTCGCAATTGGGTCTGTGTGTTTAGTAGTTATTCTATTTTTCACCGATAGCGGAGTTCAGGAAGATATTTCAAAACTTATTAAATCAGGCAGTAAAACAGATAAAATGGGTAAATATTCTCCATCTATGCTTCTACTTGTTGGTGGTATTATTGGTTATGGAATATGTTATATGACAAAAGATAATATTGAAGGCGATTGTAGTGGTAAACAAGATTAAAATAAGTGATTATTAAAACATACAATTAGGACAAACTAATCCTAAATTATTAATATCATTTTTACCGCCCCTCTGTAATGGAATTAAATATTTTAATTTATAATGAATAATATCATTATTCATTATTACATTTTGACATTGAGCACATCTTGAATTTTGTTTTTGAGATAATAAACTTTTAATATCTGTATTCATATTTAATTCATTATATAATTGTGAATTTGAATTATGAGCATTAAATGAATAAAGAGGTTGTCTACTTGTATCATATACATTTTTAAATACTTTATACATGAATTCATTTTCATATGTAAACATATATATCACAAATAAATAAACAGCAATAAATCCACCGAAATAATAATGATATTTTTCCTGTAAATAATCAGGATACCATCTGTAGATACAATAATAAATTATACATAATACTGCTAAAAATATCAAACTATTCATTATATAATAGTTAATTAAAAGAATTTTCAAAACATTTATTCTGATAATATTCAGGTATCAAACATTCTTTTAATTTATCATTTTTAAGTAATAAACTATATATTAAATTATCAGAATCATTTATTCCGGATAATGTAGTTAAATTAGTTTCACATTCTTGATATAAATTATTTAATGTATATAAATCAGTTTTATTGATAAAATCAATATAAACATAATATAAATTAGTTAATAAAGAAAAAAATAAATAACACTTTAATTTGAATATTTTTTTGAATAGTTCTTGAATTATCATTAACGATGTATTTATTTCGTTTATTCTATGTGAATTACTTACAGATATTACTCTTGTTTCTAAACTATTATTTGAAAAAGAATCTATTTGATTTCTACATAAAGGACAAGTGTTATTACCTTTACTAAACCATTCTAATAAACATTTTTCACAATAAACATGTTCACAATTTGTTTTAATAATTGAGTCTTTTTCTTCAAAACAAATACAACATTCTTTGATATTATTTTCACTATCATTTACAATTATATTTTCATTCATTTTATATAAATATGATATATAATTTTTATATATCATATTTATTACAATACATCATACAAGATTTTATATCTGGAAAAGAATAATCTATAAAATCATGCCGGATAGAATCATAAAATGGACTTATCCAAACCGTTTTCCAACCTCTTTTTTTAGCTGTTTTTAAATTTGGCAGTAAATCATCAAAAAATACAAAATTGTTATCTTTACTATTTTCAGTGAAAATAATATTATTCTCGACATCTCTTACTGATTGATAATTTGGTTTCATTGATGGGATTGTATCTCTTGAATATATTTTTTTAAATAACCTTTGAATTTTCAACTTATTTAAAATTATATTAGCATGATCATATGTAGCATTTGTATATATATATTTTTGATAAGGACAATTATTTAATATATTTATTAATTCTGTATCTGGATTAATATCATACATTTTATTTAAATCTTTGGGATTTTTGTATAGAGTATCATCCAAATCAAATATATAATATTTCATTTAATATAACTTATTTAAAAAAATATCTATAATTATAAATATGGCAAATATTGAAAATATGGCAACTATTGAAAATGAAAGTTTAACAAATGAAAATGAAAATAGATATGTTATTTTTCCTATTCAACATAAACCTTTTTGGGATATGTATAAGAAGGCAGAAGCAAATTTCTGGACAGCTGAAGAACTTGATTTATCAAAGGATTTATCTGATTGGAATAAATTAAATGATAATGAAAGACATTATATAAAACATATTTTAGCATTTTTTGCAGCGTCAGATGGTATTGTCAATGAAAATTTAGTTGAAAGATTTTGTCAAGAAGTAAAAATATTAGAAGCTAAGTTTTTTTATGGATTTCAAATAGCGATGGAAAATATTCATTCAGAAACTTATTCTTTACTAATTGATACTTATATTAAGAATACAGAAGAGAAAAATAAATTATTTAATGCGGTTCAAACTATTCCAAGTATTAAAAAGAAAGCAGAATGGGCACTAAAATGGATTAATGATAAAGATAGTCCTTTTTCACATCGAGTAATTGGATTTGCTGCGGTTGAAGGAATATTTTTTTCTGGAGCATTTTGTTCTATTTTTTGGTTAAAAAAGAGGGGTCTAATGCCTGGACTATGTCATAGTAATGAATTAATTTCTAGAGATGAAGGATTACATACAGATTTTGCTGTTTTAATGTTCAAAAATCTTAAAAATAAACCATCTCCAGAAGTAATTACACAAATTATTAAAGAAGCAGTCGAAATTGAAAAAGAATTTATCACTGAATCTTTATCGTGTGAATTATTAGGAATGAATAAAGAATTAATGAGTCAATATATTGAATATGTATCAGATCATCTACTTAAAAAATTAGATGTTCCGGTAGTTTATAATTCACAAAATCCATTTGATTGGATGGAAATGATTTCAGTTCAAGGTAAAACAAATTTCTTTGAAAAAAGAGTAGGAGAATATTCCAATAAAGCAAATCCAAATATTGATAAAACTGAAAATAATATAACTTTTGATAGTGATTTTTAATTTTTAATTTTTTTTCTTACTTCTATTGAAATGACGATCTATATTTGATTTAGATTTGCTATCAGTTTTTTTACTTTTTATTACATTATTATAACTATATTCTTTTGTTTCTTCATTATAGTCTAAATTTTTAATTGTAATTATTTCTTTAGATTCAATAGAATAATCAATATCTGATATTTTATTTAATCTCGATGATTCAAATAAGTTCAATAATAATATTTTTAATTGTTTTTCTTGTGAATCATTTAATTTATTATCTATTTTTTGTTTTTTAATAAATAAATGAATACGATTTAATTTTGTTCCTTTATCTAATTTAGACCAAGATTTAGTAAATCTTTCTTCTTTTTCTTGATCAATTAAATCTTTAAATTTAGTTTCAGATTGATTTTCGGGTATTTTTTTTTCTTCACATTCAATTGATTCCATTTATATAATATTATAGTTCTTTCTTTAAATAAAATATAAGTTAAATATATAATTGTATAAATGAAATACGACTTTGAAGAAAAACAACTAGAAATGGTTTGTATTAATTTAAGTGATGAAATTAAAGGTGATGATGAATTACTAAATAATGAAGATGTTACTATTTTCAATAGTAGTATGTTACCACTTAAAAATTCAGATGATTTATTAATAGCAAGTAGAGGATGGTATGGAAATATTCGTAGTTGGGATGGTATTAATTTTGTTATATTATCTTTATTTACAAAAGATCTTAAAAAAAAGAAACAAAATATTTTGGATATAGATAAAAAAGTATTTGAAGATAAAAAAAGAAAATTTAAAGAATTAAAAAATGAAGTTATACCACATGGAGATAAATTATTAAAAGGTCCTGAAGATCCACGTTTATTTTATCATAATGATGATATTTATATTTTAATTAATGATTTAACCGATGAAAATAAAAGACATATGTTTGTGTCTAAAGTTGACCCTAAAAAACTTGAATATAAAGAAAAAATTGAATTATGTGAATCTTTATCAAGTAAATTTGAGAAAAATTGGGGACCTTTTATATATAATGATAAATTACATTTAGTTTATGATATTAATCCTTTAAAAGTATTCGAATTAGAAGATGATTTTGAATGTAATGAAAAATTTTCAGTAAATAGTGAAATTATGAAAAAATTAACAGAAAGTTATCCAGATTTACATTTTCATATAAGAAATTCTACTAATTTAATATCTTTAGATTCAAATGAATATCTTGGTTTGGGACATGGAGTATTAGATTACAAAGATAATATAGATATTAATAAATATTTAATACCTTTATTAAAAGATTCAAAATATTCTGATAGTGATAAAGATTATTTTAATAAATTTTATAAATTATATACTGGATTCTTTTACAAAATAAATATGGAAAGACAAGAAATAACCGAAATTTCACCATTCTTTCAATTACCTAATTATGAATCAAAACAAGAATTAATATTTTTTCCAACTAGTATTCATTTAGATAATGATAATTATGTAAATATTTCATATAATGTTGGTGATAATAGATCTTACTTCTTAAAATTACATTTAGATATTGTTAATTTATCTTTATATGATAAAAATAATATTGATTTTCAGGTGAATTATAATATTAATTCTAATTTTTATATTGAATTAATTAGAAATATTCGTAAATTAATGGGATTTTCTACTAAGAAAAAAGATTATTATAAATTTGGAGATATTAATAATATCTTTGCGGGTAATAGAAAGAAAAAAGAAAGAAAAACAAAAAGGAAAAAAGAAAGAAAACAAAAAAGGAAAACAGTTAAGAAATCGGAAAAGAAACTTTTGTATTTTTACATGGAGGGATGTAAATATTGTGATAAATTTGAAAAGACATGGAAAAAATTAACAGATAATCATAAAGAAATTAAAATGATAAAAATTAATGGTCCTAAAAATAAAAGAATGAATAAAAAATATAATGTTGAATCTTATCCAACAATTATCTTGATTGATAAAGGTGAACATGAGATTTTTGAAGATAAAAGAACTTATAAAAAATTAAAAGAATTTATTTCAAATTAAATTATAATATATTATAATTTATATGAGTAAATACAATATTTATATTATTTGTAAAAATGATGAAATCTTTCAAGAAAAACAAAAGGAAATAAATTCAAAATATAAGTCTAAAATTTGTCATATTCAATGGATACCTGCTGAATATCTTAAATTAACACCTTGTAATAAAAAAATACTAAATGATTTAAATACTCGTTATAATACACAACCAAATAAAGTACTCGCTAAATTAGGAATTATTGGTGCCCATAGAAAATCTTTATTATCAATCTATAATAATAAAACAAATAATAATATCATATTAGAAGAAGATTCAAATTTTTCAAGTAAATTACCATCTCCTCCAAAAGTTTCTTGTTATATGGGGGGATGGATTATACCACCACAAATTACAAAAGCCGGTAAAATTATTCCGAATGTTAAACCTGTAAATGGATTAAATAATATTGATTATGATAAATTCAAAGTTTTAATGGCACATTCTTTATTCATAAAAACACATGAAGAAGCAATGGATTTATTACAATCAACATTTACAGATAAAATAAAAAATTACGATGTTCATTTAATTGATATTAAATTTTTTAATAATTATTATTATCCCCCTATATTTGTTCAAGGAAAACATGTTTCTGAAATAGATAAAATAACAAATAAAAATGATCAATGGACTTATTTTTACGGTTTAGTTAGACAAGAAAGATTTATTGGTAAAAAAGATAGTATTAAAGTTGTTAGAAATAATAAAAGAACAGTAAAAAGAAGTAAAAAAAGAGGTAAAAGAAGAAATTAAAAGAAATTATCTAATCTTAATTTGTAATTCCCTCCAACCATATTACCTCCACCCCTCTGATATTGTATATCAGATGAAATACTTCCCATTTCACTTTCGGGATTTTCACTTCCCATTTCACTTTCGGGATTTTCACTTCCCATTTCACTTTCGGGATTTTCACTTCCCATTTCACTTTCGGGATTTTCACTTCCCATTTCACTTTCGGGATTTTCACTTTCAATTCCCGAATATCCACTTTTAACAGAAGTTTCACTCTCAGTTACAGAATTTTGAATATTATCTGATATTTCTTCATCACCTTCATCTCCTCTTATATATAATTTTTCTCCTACCAATTGTTGATTTTGATTTGGTTTCTGACTAGTGGGCATTTTACTCTTTGGTATTTTAGTTGAAAGCATTTGATTCATATCTGAATTTAGATATGTATTAGGATTTCCCATTTCATCATCTTCTTCATCTGATGTATCTACTAAAAATTTCTTCTTGTCTTTCATTTTTGAAAGTTTTTTATTTAATGAATTTATTTCATTTTCTTCTTTTTCTTTTTCAATTTCTTCGGGTGTTTTTTTATCTTCTATTTCTTCTTCTTCTTCTTCTTCTGAATCAATCAAGGATGATATAAATTTCTTAATAGGACCAAATGATAATTCATCTAATGATTCAGATGGTAAATTATCTTTTAATTTTAAAATTGTTTCTTTACTAATATTTACTTTTGATTTTAATTTATCTAAGATATTTTTAAGATATTCTATTTCTTTAAGGATCATGTTAGGAATTAAAACAGAATTTAATATAATTTCTGAAAAATTATCAGGTATTTTTCTGAAATTATTTTGATAATTCATATTATTTAATTTATCACCTTTATCTTCCATAAGATAAGAAGGTTTATGTATAGTACTTAAATCTAATAATATCTTTGAGTGATTATTATTATAATTTTCTAAAATTGATTCTAAATTATTATTACAATTATTGATTTGAGAATCACATTCATTACAATATGATTGTAAATCATTTAAATCATTACCAATATAAACATTATTTTTCATTAAATTTTCTAAATTATTCATTTTTGAATCTAAATTTAAGACTGAATTATTACAATTTACTAAATCAGAATAATTAAAATTATCATTATTTTTGGTTCTAAAAATATCATCATAAGATATTTCATTATCATAATTAGGCCATTCGTGAATAATAGAATTAATCTTATCTTTAACAAATGGAACATTCTTTCCAATTATCTCCATATTACGATTAATTTTAGAATCGATCGCGTTTAATAAAGATAAAATATTAGTATTATTATTTTTACATAACATAATCGCGTGATCTAAGAATGAACGTTGCATTATTTTATCCCCTGAAATATTTCTGATTTCGATTGGTTTTACAGGACAAACTCTACCATTAGCACATTCTTCAACAAAATCATTCATAACATCTAAATCTAAAAGATTGTTCATTATATATAACTATTAATATTTATTTTTTTAATAAACCAATACATTTGATTTTTCCTGGATATTTTTCTAATATTATATATTCATTGAAAACTTTACTTGTTCCATGAACACCAATACTTTTAAATAATTTTGTTGGTGATATTTTACTTCTATCTTTATTTTTTTTATCATAATAACTATTTGCTTTAACTCCTTCATTTAAATGATCTCTTCCTCCAGGATGATCATTAAACCAACTTGAACTTATTTTATGAATCCATTTATTACCTTTATATTCAAAAATAATCCATGATTTTCTTCTTAATACCTGATGTATATTATATTCTTTTTTCTTTTTTATAGTATTCTTTTTTTTTCTACCTCCTTCTTGAATATTTAATTTTTTAATAATATCATTTGCCATTGTAAGAGATCCTTCAATCCAACATTGATGCTTACTTAATCCTTCATTACATAAATATATTTCTTTATCATCAAATGGTTTTAATAATTTTTTATAATCTTCATTCATTTTAGTATTTACTTTCCACATATGAACTCCATCTTTCCAATAATAAATTTTATAATCAATTGGTTTAGGTGGAGTTATATTAAATAATTTTTTTATTTCTTTGTGTAATTTTTCTGTTAAGACTTTTTCACCTAATTGTGACCAATTATTCCATATATCAGCAGTATATAAATCACTATATGAAATCATAATTATTCCATTTTCATAATCAATTGGAATTATATGACGTATATAATTATCTGTAATTGTTCTAGGAATACCATCAAACCAAACTTTCCCATTTTTATTTAAAGGATATTTAGCATAAATTCGAATCAACTGAATAGGTTGTATTTTTTCTAAAATATTAAGATCTTTAAATAATCCAATTTTATTTATCTGAATTGGAGGGATTGTTGATATAATTTTTTTACCTTTCACTGTTGTATTTGTTTCATTCATTTGATATTTAATTTTATTATCAGTTATATCAGTTACAAGTGAATTCATTTTAATAGTAATATTATCTTTTAAATGATCTTCTAAACTATCAACTATTTGTCCTAAACCTCCATTTAAAATATAATACTCTGTTTTTTCATCTAATAAGTCTTTTTTAAACATTTTCATTGCTGAATAAGCATTCATTTTAATAAATTCACCATCATAACCATACATATCTTTTATTTTATAAGATTCTTCTTGTCCAAATACATCAATACAATGTTGTAAAAGATTTATTTTTTGAAGATCTTTATTTGATCTTTTATGATTATAAATTTTTTTTATTTTATCAGAATTAAAATTTATTTTTTTATTTTCATAGATATGATTTATTTTTTTAGGTAATTGAATACATTTATCTTTCAAGTTTAATTCATTTATAAGTTTAAATAATTTTGTATGATTATTTGAAAACCGAGCAGCACCCAATTCAACAGGAAAATCTTGTAATGTATCTGTTTTAATTCTACCACCTAATTCGGAAGAAACTTCTAATAATAAAATATCTTTATAATTTGAATATAATTTGTATGCCAAATATAATCCAGATATTCCACCACCAATTATGATTAAATCATATGTTTTCATATCTATATTTATTGAAATATTTTATTATAACTTTTATTATTTAATAATAACTTATGAGAATGATATAATGCGACAACAACACCAATTACCAATAAAACTTTAAAACACGCTCTTAAATAATCATCATATTTAGTGAATCCTTTTGAATATTTATCACCTAAATAACCAACAATTCCCAAAAAGGGACCTACAATAAGAGCATGAAAACTATAAACCCAATTATGACCACTAATTAATACATCCATTTATTATATATTATATAATATTATGGTTAATTTTATTGTAACAGCAGATTCTGGATCAGGTTCAATGGATCAATATAAAGTTTCTAAATCGATGGAAACATTAAATAAAATTCATAAAATAAATTCTGTTCTTTTATTAGGAGATAATATTTATGAACATGGTGTTACATCTGTTACTGATCCACAATTTAAAACCAAATTTGAAGATCCTTATAAAAATATAAATAAAAAATTTTATTTATGTCTGGGTAATCATGATTATGGTAATTCTTTTAATTTGAAAAATAATGCTGATTTCCAAGTAAGTTATTCAGATATTTCTGATAAATGGAATATGCCTGAAAAATATTATTCAATTAAAGGAACAAATTATGAAATATTTATGTTGGATACAAATCTGGATTTATTTGATGAAAATACAATTATGAAACAATTCCATATTATGTCTAGAAAAATTAAAAATAGTAAAAAAAAATGGAAAATAGTTTGTGGTCATCATCCATGGAGATCTGTTGGTGGTCATGGAAATGCTGAAAGAAGATTGGAAATATTTTTTCGCGATTTATGTAAATTTGGTGCTGATTTTGATCTTTATATGTGTGGTCATGATCATTGTAAAAATATTATCTTAAAAAATCATCCGTTCAAAAAAAATAAAATGATAAATTTATTAGTTATTGGAACAGGAGGAAAAAAATATCATTCTGGAGAAAATGGAAGACCTGAATTATATAATATAAAACAAGGGGATTCTGATTTATTATTTCATTCTCCAAATTTAGGGGCATGTCTTATGAAAATAACAAATAAAACTATTAAATTATCATGCTATAATGAAGAATTAAATGAAGAATATACTCACATTATTCAAAAATAATAGGACACTCCCATAAATATCTTTTATGATAAGGAATTATACTCATTTTATATTCTTTACTTTGGATATTATATTTGTGTAATTTATGACTACTATTTGGGAAAATAAATCTTAAAAGATCTTTAATAGAATATTCATTCAAATCTTCCTTAAATTCTAAACTATTTAAATTTTGAATATAATTTTTAAAAAGATTTAAACTCGGTGTTTCATCATAGTTTGTTGCCCATTTCCAATGAATACATTCTTTAAAATAATAATGTGATGTCCAAATCAAAGAATCTAAATAATCTTGACACATATCATCATTTTCATTTTTAATATAATTATTTTCTTGAGGATAATATAGAATAGGTAAATTATTTATCATTTCTTTGGATTCATCTGTATCATTTTGAGTTTGATAATCATAAATATCTTTCACTAATAATGAATTTTTCTTTTTAAAATCAATAAAGTAATTACTATATTTTGAATATGTAATTTTATATTGTTTTTGTCTTATTTTATGTATTTTTTCGATTAAATAAGGTTCTCTTGATGATAATTCATTTAAAAATTCTTTTAAAAAAGTTAAATGAATACAATGTTTTAAATCTGTATCTATTAATTTAAAATAACCACCATATCTCTCTTGTAATAATTTATAAGTATCTATTAATATATCATATCCACCATATCTTAAACTTAAACTATCAATATGATTAATAAAATCATTTCCTAAGAAAAAGCATAAAAATATATAATCATCAATATTATTTATTTCTTTTTGAATATATTTTTTGAGATTATCAATAATTAAATAAATATATTCATTTTCTGTATTTTCTATATTATATTCCGTTCTTTCTCTTAATAAATAAATATTATTTTTTTTAGAAACCAGTGATAACATAATTAAATCAGCGTCGAGACCATAAATAACACTCTTATCAACATCATTATTTTTAATATATTGTAAGATTTTGTGTTCTCCTTCTCCTCTTTCATTAGAGTCGCTAAAAATAATATTAAAATTATAATTTTTATCTTTAATCCATTCGCGAATAGTATAGTTTAATTTTTCCATAAAATATGTTCCAGGAGAAATAGCATTTGTATTCCATTGTTTATTTTCAAATACAGATTTATATCTTCTCATTCTTTGTTGTTTCATTTTTCCCTTAGGAGGAATACCATCTATAGCAATATATAATAAATCTTCTACATTTGTATATTGAATAATTTCTTCTATTTTTTGTATTATTTTTAATATCATAATTGATTCATCTGTTTCACCACTACAACATGGATGAATAGCACAATTTAAATCTAAAAATAAAGATTTACAATCATTTAATTTATCTTTTTTTAGGATATAATTTTCATATTCTTTTACAATTGTTTTAAAATAAACTGGTATTCCCATATTATTTATAATATTCTTGTTTTAACTTTAACTAAAATTAAAAAGTAAATACTAGAAAACAAGATTGTGTTTTATCTTTTTGTTTGTAAAACATTACAGTATTTATCTTGTTATATATAGCAAAGGCACAGGCTGGCCAATCGCCAGTTATAAAAAATGTATTTTTTTTATAATAATCATCTGTCTTAGTAGCGAATAATTGTCTTTTTTCTTCTTTAGAAGGATAATTATCAGGTTTTTGAATATTTAGATCATTTTTAAATTTATAAAGATATTTAGCAAATAATATTTGTAAATGATCACCTGAGCGTTTCTTTTGTACATTTAAAGATATACTTCTTTTATTTTCTAGACTAATAGATCCTGGAGCATCAGCAACATTACTCTCTATTATATCTAGATTAGCACTAGTTTTTAACCAATTTTGAACACTCGGTTTATTATTTTCTTTTTTAGGATTTGTTGTATTATAATTCATTTGTGGAATCGTTGGATGTGTCCAGTTTTGATAAGAATAAGGTTTTGTAATCATATAATTAGCATTAATTGTATAATCTGACATAAAATCTTGTTTTGGTATTTGTGCTCCTTCAGAAAGATTGCCCACCATAATATTTTTGGTTACCAACCATGAACATAGATGACATGGAACTCTTTCATCAAAACCAATTACATTTGGTTTACCATTATATTTATTGAATATTTTGTCAAACTTTGGAGAATGAGGCCAATTTTTACCAGCACTATCTCCCATTGTAACAGTTGAATGAACGACATTTATTGTATAATTTTGAAAACTTAAGGGAGATAATCCTCCAGTACTTTTTTGATTTGTTAGAGAATTATCACCTAATAAATGACCTAATTTATCTCCTGTATCAATTACAAAAAAAGCATCCACTGATCCATTACTATTAGGATTACCTTCACAATCATCAAACATATGAAATAAATTTTTGTCTTGAAAATTTGTATAAGAATCATGATCTTGATGATATTTTCTAATTTTTACGTTTTGATTACCCGATTCTGTTTTCACCACACAAGTTATTAGAATTCCATCATTAGATGTTGGTTTAAAATCTTTATCATATAACTGAGATGGTTCATATCCTACAACATATTTGAAAGATCCTGGATCATCTTTAAACCAATTACTACCAACAATTGGTAAATTACAGGGAGTATCAATTCTTGAAGATTGTACAAAATCAGTTTTTTTGTGGATAGAATCTATTTTTACAGGACCTCCAGAACTAGGTCCTAAATCATGATTTATTTCAGTATTAATAAAATCACATTTTTCACTTGGAATATTTTGTGCCATATATATATATGACAGATTTTTTTCCAGGTGAAAATTTTAATTTTATTGATCTAGATCTATTTAATGGAATTGATAAACAATTATCGAGAAAAGATATAGAAACTCAATTATGGAGTAGGTCAGATAATATAACAAAAGATTTAATATATAAATGTCTAATATTAAGTATCATAACAAATACATCATATTACTACAATAATATGCCCAATTTAGAAGTGTCCTCGAATTTTAATTATGAATTTGAAGATTTTTTAAACATTTTTAGAATTGGAGAGTTACCAGAAAAATTACAAAACGGATTAGGTTTTGAAACAATAATAGATCATTTTAAAATAATTTTGAATAATAATAATTTATTAAGATATCATTTATTATTAATATATTTAACTGATTTATTTGATTATGATTTAAAATTTCAAAGAAATTATAATATTATTATAAATAGTCCTAATGATCTTTGGAGATTACTAAAATATTCTGATGATGGAACGCACGAAGAGAAGATATTTGATAAAGTTCAATTAATCGAATATTTAAATCGATTCGATGACTTAGAATTGAAACCACAATATTATAGAATTACAACTGAAAGTGGAGAAGTTTTACCTATTTCTATGATAACAAATGATTATGGATTTATTTCTTCAAAATATACTGAAACGGAACCATTTATAAACAAAATTACAAGAATAATGGTTCCAGAAAGACCTTCAGGATTAGTTGATGAATATGCATTAGAAATTTATCCGGTAAAATGGGCAATTAAATCAGAAACAACACCAAGAAAAAGAAATATGGTTAAAGGACCGAGACAAAATGATTATCGTGGAAATAGAAGATCAAAGTTCAAAGATAAACAAAATTTAAGAAGAAGTGAAAAGGCAATGGGATCAAGAATGATATTAGGAGATCTACGTAATCAATCTATAATATCTGAGGTACAAACAGAACCAGTACTAAATCCTTGGTTATCAAATCAGGAAAATATTTCACCACAATTTAAGGAAATAGTTCATCCTTTAAGTGAACATCCTACTCAATTAGCACAAATGCCAATTCCTGTATCAGGGATACAGAGTTTTAATCCTGGTTTTAATCCAGGTTTTAATCCTGGTTTTAATCCTGGTTTTAATCCTGGTAATTTTTCTTTCGCACAAGCAAGCACAGCAGGCGGAGGCAGAAAAAAAACTAGGAAAAAAAGAAAAACAAAGAGATTAAAAAGGAAATCAAAAAAGAAAAATAAATCGAAAAAGAAAAATAAATCGAAAAAGAAATCAAGAATGAAAAGAAAATAATTTAATAAGTTGTGCTAATTTTTTTAATTAATGCGTTTACTGTTAATTCTTTAGCAGAAATTATATCATTTAATGATTTAATATATATTTCTTTATTTTTACCATTAACAATTAATGAAATTAATTCATTGATTGCTTTAATTTCTTCGAAAGACCATATATCTTTAAGTTGATCAATTATTGGATTTGTTTCGGGCATTTCTATTTTATTTGTTCCATCTATAATTGATATATAATGGTTTATTGTATGATGAATTGTTGTATTATTATCATATACACTATTTAATAAATTTAATCCCTTTTTACATTGTTGATATAATAATGAATAATCATCTAATGGATACCATTCTATAGATTTAATTAATGGATGATATAAATTATGAAGATCTTCTCTACAATCCCCATTAAATAATCTAATTAAACCCTGAGTTAATGATGGTTCATTAAAATGAATAGAATTATCTATTATTGATATTTTAGTACCTTTTTCTTTATATTCAAGTAATCCTAATTTTAAAATACACGATAATGGTTCTAATATTAAATTTTTTTGATTTAATGAATATGAATATGTATTCATAACTGTATTATAAAAATGATAATTGGTTAAAGCTTTATACATTTATTATTAAATTTGATTTAAAATTTAAATAATTATATTAAATATATAAAGATGATTATTCCAGTTCGATGCTATACATGTGGTGAAGTTCTCGCAGATAAATGGATTCCCTATGTGAAATCTATTCAGTCAGAAAAAAATACAGATCTTGAAGTTGATCCAAATTCAAATAATTTAGATTTAAGATATATTAATGTTAAAGATCCCTCACCTGAAAAAAGTATAGAAGGTAAAGTATTAGATGATCTAAATTTACACAAATATTGTTGTCGAAGAATGATGTTAACAAATGTTCATATTATTTCAGTTTTAACATAAAATAAATAATATACTTTATAAATATAATGACAGATTCACAGAATGATGATCCACAGAATGATGATCCACAGAATGATGATTCAGATACAGATAACGAAGAGACAAATCCGAGAATAAGACATGGGAGAGTAACTTATACTGATCATAAAATAGATCGTAAATTAGATCGTGAGAGAAGAAATCGAGAAAATGAATTTCGTAAATTAGCAAATAAATTGAATACAGAAATAATTGATCTTAAACAATTTATAAAAAAAGAAAATGTTCAATTATTTGATGATGCTGAATTAATCCAACCTTATGAAGAAAATTTATCATTAGATAGTAGACCACAATTAAATAAAGCTGGTATTCAAGAACATAATCAACATTTGAAACATTTATCTAATCATGAATTACATCAAGTTAAATCTATAAAACAAATTGATCATAGAAATAAAATTCATACTGTATTAGATGAACCAGTTGGACTAGTTTTAGACAAAACGATTAACTTTTTAGGATATTCTTTTGATGATTTTTATAAGAAAATTTATGAAGCTGAATTAATGGAGAATATTCATGGTGAAAAAACTTTCTATGAATCTATTAAGGTAAATTTAATTGCTTTTTTATTATTTTTTAGAGATAAAGATAATGTTTTGTATATAGGAATAACTATGGTTTTTTTATCTATAATAATCTATTTTATTAATATAATTACAACACAAAATGATTAATTCAAATAGTATCTCAAAAATATTAACAAATGTTGTTCAACCTAATATGAAAATTATATTATTATTATCAGTAATATTTATATTATTAATTCAATATTTAGATAATAAAATTATTATTGCTTGTGGTTTAATATTTACTATTATGATTAATTATGGAGACATTCTAAAAACATTTGAAACTATTCATAAAAATGAATCTAAAAATGAAAAAGTTATTGAAAATAATAAAAGAACAAAAAAAGAAATATATTTTGATGAAGGTTTAGATAAAATAATTAAAAAATTACACAAATACAGAAAATATAATCAAAATTCACATGATGAAGGTTATAAGTATATTAAAATGTTTTCACACATAATTCATGATTTAGAAAGAGATGATATATCTCATCCCAGACAATATTTTGAAAATGCTGAATTATATCTTACTAAAAGTCTGAATAATTATCAATCAATAAGTATTTCTGTTCCTGAAGAAAATTTTAATAATGCTTTAAAATATAATAAATTTGAATCAACTAAATTGGGAAATAGGATTGGTAAGTTATGTAAAAAATTACACAAACATTGTTTTTATTTATTATTTAATCTCTCAAAAAGATTTAATAAAGATTGGATAGAAAATCCAGATATTTATAAAAATGAAATCACAATTAATCATCAAAATGTAAAACCAATTCATTCTTTAAATTTTAACTGGGATTATTATTAAGTTTATTATAAAATACAAATATATTTGAAATATTATGAAATATACTGATAAAGATTTCTTAATTATAAAATATAAAAGCGATAGATTATTACGAAATTATAATTATAATTGTTTTGATCTTTTAAAAGATCACTTACCAACTGATTTATTTTATTCTTATTTTTTATCAAGAATAGAATATAAATTAAAAAATATTTGGAATAATATTGTAATTAATTGGATTCAAACAAAAGAAAAAATGAAAAATAATTCAAAATTTAAAAAAAGTATATATTTTAATCAAAATTATAATCACTATCATAAAATTATGAAAGATGAGGAACTAAACAATTTAATAAATTGTTTTATAAACAATGATAAATTTAAAGGTATTTATGTAATTAAATGTATTTTAAAAGATTTGATTTAATTGTTTGTAAATATTTCATTTGGTAGTCCTGCTGCTTCTAAATCTAAATCATTATGATTAGGTATTTTAATATCTTTATGAAGATCTAAGATACAACTATAATTATCATCATTCATTGCTCCTAATCTTATCATTTGTTGAATGAGATAATTAAGTTTTAATATTGAAAATAAACTTTCATTTTCATTTGATAAATTTTTTGAAGATGGAACACTTATTTCTAAATTTTCATCTTTAATATTATTAATAACTATTTTATCCTCTAAATTTTCATCAATAAATATTTCATCTGGAATATCAGAATAATCATCAAATAATAAATATTTATATCCAGTGAATGTTCTTAATTTACATAAAGTTCTTGGTTCTAATATACCAACATATATATTTTCTATTATATTATCATTAATATTAATATTTCCATTCATCATAAATATCTTTATTCTTTTTGATTTATTAAGATTAATTAAATTAGTTTCTTTGTATTTTATATTTAAGAAAGATTCATAAAATTTAATTTTATCGTTATCTACATTATCTAACATGTTATTCATTATAAGATATCTTAATTCACTTTCAACGAGTAGTATTGTAATCAAATTATCTTCTTCATTGGGTTGTTCATTAGGTTGTTCATTAGGTTGTTCATTAGGTTGTTCATTAGGTTGTTCATTAGGTTGATCATTTATTGGAAGACCACGACGAATTCTTCTTTCATTGGGTTGTTCATTAGGTTGATCATTAGGTTGTCCATTTTGAACTACATTACAAGTTCTGACATTATGACCCACTTGACCACAACGAGAACAGGGCATTTTAAAATAATTATATTTTTTAAATTAAAATTCATATAATTATTTTATCAAATTTTATAAATTCATATTACTTACGATATTTTTTTCATTCTTGGATTTACGATATAATTTCAAATCTCCTTTTGAATTTAATTTAGTATTAGTATCTTTTTTAATATTATTATTTTTAACTGGTATTATAATAGGATTATTCATTTCATTAAAGAATTTACTTTCTCTATAATCATCTATATGAATATTACCACCAAAATGTTCTAAACATAATTTATTAGGTGGAAGTTTAATAGTAATATCTTTTCCATAAATTTTACGATTATACAAATTAAATAATTCATATTTTTCCCATAATTCTCTATTTTTATAGTTATCAACGATATATCTATAAGAACAACTCAAACTACAAAAATCTCCATAAATATAAAATTTATAATCAACACATTTTAAAGGAATACTGTGCATTTTTTGTATTTTATGACAACAATTCCAACAATTATAACATTTATTATCTTTGTATTCATTAATATTTTCGTCACTATATCCTGGCAGAATATTATTATTTTCTATATCTTCAATTTTAAGTTTTATAATCATATTATCATTGATAGAATTTTTATCTAATCCTTCTGTTGTTTTGTTTGGATTAATAATAGATTTGGGTTTTCTACCTCTTTTTTTTTTAATTTTAACGGATGTTTTATCTTTTGTTTCTTCCATTATTTTATCAGTAAATATCTTTTATTTCTTTAAGTTATATTATGTGTTTAAATTTACTAATATTAAATAAAGTTAATATTAAATGTTAAGTGAATTACAATTCGAATTTGGTAGTTTTTATATATTAGTATTAGGTGTAATTATAGCTGGTTTATCATTATACTTTTATTATGAATTAAAGAATATTAAGAATATTATTAAAGAAATAGATGAATATATTAAAGAAAATGATTCAAATGACAAAATTCAATCACAAATTCCAGAAACACAAACAAATAATTTATCAAATACACAATTAAATAATGTATCTGATACTATTGAGAAAAATATTCAATTAGATTCTCTTAAAGAAATTGTAGAAAATCCTGATACTATTGAAAAAACTGATACAAAACAAGATAATTTAGTTGATGAAAATATAGATCAAATATTAAAACAAACTCAACAAATTGAAGATAATGAAGAAGATTTGAAGAGTGAGAGTTCGGAAGATTCAGAAATTGAAGGATCTTCTGATTCATCAAATGAAATGGACGATGAAGAACTTATTAAAATCATAAATTCTTCTGATAATGAAAAAGATGATGAAGAAGATGATAAAGAAGATGACGAAGAAGATGATGAAGAAGATAATGAAACAATTAAAATGGAAGAATTAGATAGTGAAACTTTAACAACAGATCAATCTTTTATGGAAGAATTGGGTAATTTAAAAGATGAAACCATATTAAGTGATAATATTAATGATATATTAGATAATAATAATTTATCAAGTAATATCGAAAATAAAGATGATATTGGTATGTTAAATTCTGAAGATTATATAAATTATTCTGTTAAAGAATTAAAAGATACTATTTTAAAAATAAATGAAGAACAAAATAAAAAAATATCAGTTTCGGGAAATAAAACAACATTAATTGAAAGAATTATACAAAATATCTAAAAATATTTTATTATTCTATAATATAAAATGTCTAAAGTTACGGATAATGTTGAATTAGGTTTCCCAGCTAGAATGTCTGATGGAAGAGTCATAACGGATTGGAGACCTAATTGTTATATGAATAATGAATTAGGTCAGAGTATGGGTAGTTGGCAGTATAGAACATTTTTAATGAGAAATGCTTCTAAGGTTCATTCAGAATTATTAAATAATGTTAAAAAAGATACAGAATGCACTAATTGTACTGGTGCTCCTGTTCCTAATTTTAAAACAGAAGTAGATTGTACCAAACAAAATATATGCTACTATAATCTCTTAGATAAAAATGGTTTAGGTCAAAAAACTGTATATAATTAAAGAATATCCAATATATATATTTATTATAAAAATGTTTTTATATAGTATAATTCCAAGTTATATTTACTATCATATTGTTGAATATTTTTTACATTCACTAGGACATAATTCAAAATATGGTTTATATATTTATAAATATCATAAAAAACATCACAATATTCATTATCCTGTTAATAAATTATTGGACTATAAACCTTATAAAACAGATTATAAATTTAATTTGTTTTCAGATGGATTAGTAGCATATTCATTACCTATTCTTTTATTAGGATTTATGAATTATAAATTATTAGATTATGAATCTTTTATAAATTTATCAATTAATTTCAGTATTTACACCTATTTATCAGACTATTTACACACCGAAATACATACAAAAGATTCTTGGTTAGAAAAATATGAATGGTTTATGAAAAAAAGAAAAATACATTTTTTACATCATAAGAATGTAAATAAAAATAAAAATGTTTTAAATTTAGAAATTGATAAATATATGAATACTTATTTAGAATAATTTATTGTCTCCATCGATTACCACAATTCAAACAATTAATAAATTGAGTCATTGGTTCATCAGCAGATCTTGTTTGAACTTCATAATATGAACAAGATCTACTATTACATCTTCTACACTTAAATACATCTGTCATAGCTTCGGGTTTTAGTTCGAATTTAAGTTTATCTCTTTTAATTTTTTCATCAAGTAATTCTTTCCAATTTTCCGGAAAAATATCATATGATGATAAATCCGCAATTTTATTTATATCAATTTCACCAGATAATATTTTATTTTTAAAATTATTATTTTTAATATAACTTTTAGTTATATTAGAATATAAGGATCTATTTTTTGATATATAAATATTTTTAAATATTTCATTATCCCATCTTCTTTTAATATTTCTTTTTTTACAAATCTGAATACAATAATTATAAACACTTTTTTCAATAGATTGACACATTTTTTTATCTTTTATTTCTTTTTTATACAAATCTACCATCATTGAACGATATTTATCATCAACATTATTAAATTTTTCCATTTATAAATAATCTACTAAATATTTTTAAATTAATATCAAATTTAATTGTTAGTAACAATTTTTATCTTCTTCTAAATCTTCATCTTCATTATAATCACCAAGATCTTCTTCTTCTTCTTCTTCAGATTTAGGAATATAATCTTCATCTTCTTCTTCTGTATTATATTCCTCTTCATCTGATGTAGAGTCACAATCTTCAAATCCTCCATAAGCATAATTATAAAATTCGGAATACTCAATAACAGTTAAATCAAACATTTTTTTATCAGTTAAATCTTTTTTAATGATAAAAATATCACCAAATAAAAGTTCTTCTGAAGAATCTTTTTCTAAAAAGTTATTTTCACCATATGGTGGTAATTCATGTTTATTTTCAAATCCACTTTCGCCATCATTCCAACCATAACAATTATAATAATTACTCTTATATTTCCAACGATATAACAATTTTAATTTATTATTACCTTGTGAAGTTGATATTTTAGTTAATGATTTTAATATATTTTTATTATTAATTTTTACGATGTCAATTTCATCCATACTTGAATCCTTTGATATTTTTAATATTTTCATTTATTTACTATATAATTTATTAATCTTTAAATAAAAATATTTGTAAATATAAATGAAATATATTAAAGAAAATAAAGAAGAATATCGTATAAAAGAATGTCAAAAGATATTACTTAAACATCCAGATAAAATACCTATAATTGTTGAAAAGAATGAAAGTTGTCAATTTAATGATATAAATAAAAATAAATATTTAGTTCCAGAAGATATGCCAATAAATCAATTTATTTATATAATAAGAAAAAGAATATCTTTAGAACCTTCACAAACTCTTTTTGTAATGATAAATAATAAATTAATCCCTAATGGTAAAACTTTGGGAGAAATTTATCAAGATGGAAAAAATACTGATGGTTTTTTATATATGGTTTATACATCTGAAAATACTTTTGGTTAAGGTCTCCCTGAATTATTATTTATTTTATTAAACAAGAACATAATTTAGATAAACATTTAAGAATCATATTTTTTTGTTTTTCATTTATTTTAAAATTACCTTTTGAAATATCAATTATACTTTCAATTACAATTTCTAAATCTTCAGTTATAAATTCTTTTATTTGTTTTTTAATTTCTGGTATCAATGATTCATGCTTTATTTCAGATCATAAATCATTAAATGCTTCAATTAATAAATCTTTTTTTTGTGATCCAGATAATTCATCGTATTCATTATCAAGATATTCAATTGTTTGAATTGTTAATGTAAATAATTTAGAAGGATTTAATTTATCTCCTGATAAAAGACGAATACATTCTTCATTATGATCAGAAACTTTTTCAAAATTCTCACTCATTATATTAAAATAAAATATATTATATTACTATAATATAAACATAATGGATAAATATTTACTTTTAGTAGTTGTATTAATTGGTTTATTTTACTTCTATAACAAATCTTCATCTGTTAAAGAACCAACACAAAAAGAAATTCAAAATCTTGAATATATTAAAGAAATAGAAGAAAAAGAAATAATTGAAACAACTGATCAAATATACCCACAAATTAGTCATGGTTTCAAAAAATTAAGTAAAGAAATTTTAAGTAAACCTCTAAATACTATGAAAGATTTATTACCTTCTAATAATCCCTATATGGATATAGTTAGAGATAAATCTTACAATATGAATAAAACAAGAGTTTATGTCCCTGATTTTTATCGTAAAGATAGATTAAGTGGAAATACAATCGAAACCGAAGAATATAGACCTTTTATCTATAATGATGAAGAACCCGATAATTCATGGACAGATATAAATGTTTCAAATCATCCAAAATATTATACTAGTGATATTAAAGATGAATTAACAAATAGTGGTTCATTTTATGATAAAAATAATCAATATAATGATAAAACATCTCCAAATACTGATGTTTTAACTAGTGATAGTTGTTATATAGATAAATTTGGTAATTCATTTTGTGAAGATAATACTAGATTACAAATGATTCCACCATCTTTAATAATTGATCCTCGTAATTGTAAAATTTTAGATTCTATTGGATCTTATAAAGTATAATTAATTATAATATTTTTTATAATAAAAACAATCTTTATTTATTGGTATTTTATATTTATTACACCATTCAATTGCTTTTTTTATCTGATAATGATTAGGTTTACTAAATATCTTTTTTTCAATTAAATGAATTCCCTTATTTATTTGATTGATTTGATTGTCTATATAATATTCATTAAATTTACATATTTCATATTCAAAATTAGAATCTATCTTTATATCTAAATTATATGGATTACTAAAACTTCTCATTAAATCATTAATTATTTCTTTATTATATCCTTTATATCCTATACAAATTATATATTTTTCAGAATTAGATATTCTACTAATAGATGGTTTATGAAAATAAATATTATGATAACATTTCGTTAATATATAGATTAATTGTATTGTTGTTTTGTTAAATATATCAAAAATCTTACAAATAAAAGAACCCCCCTTTTTTTGAAGATTTAATGATAAAAAAATTTCACTATAAATTAATGGTATTGAATTATATTCTTGTTTATTATAATCACTTGAATAATCAAAACCACCATCGCCTGTTATAAAATCCATACTTTCATGACCTAATTCATTTATAATTGATAAGACATTTGTAATATTACAAATATCACCATTATTATTTTTTCCTTTTAATATTTTTACTTTTTTTTCTTTTAGAATATTTGTATTCCAATGAGGTATTTCTTTATTTTCTGATATTAAAGTAATTCCATAAATATCACTTATATTATTTAATTTAAGAAGTGATTGTATAAAACCACCAGGAGCTTCGGCAATACAAAAACATTTATTATTTTCATTTGTTATTAATCGATGATCATTAATCATTTCCGTTAATTTAAAAAATGAACGACTTATTGGTATTATTTTTGAAATATTTTTATTTCTATTATGTGAAATATATATGTATTCATAATCATTTATAATTCTTTTTATTTTATCCCATTCATTTTGATATTTATCTATTTTGGATTTAATTAAAGAAAGTTTTTTGTGGTATTTTTCTAAGTTTGAAGGTGTAATATCATAACTATCAGGATACAATAATTTATATATCATAATATATTATTATTTTTTACTTTTAAATCAATATTTTTGAAAGATAAACCAATTATTAAATGAACTTAATTTTTTTAATTTTTCATTTTCTTTTTTAAGAATATCGGTTGCCATATAATATGGACCTTTCTTAATTTTTGAATCTTCTTTATTTGATTTTAATAAAGGATCTCTCCCTGATAAATTATTTAATTCATCAATTATTTGAGAAAAGTTTCCCAATCCATCTTCAATTGTATATTTTTCTTTATTAAATATACCACTATTAGAACCTCTTAATTGAGGATTAACTAATTTAAAATTATATTCTTTCATCATATCTTTCAATAGTTCAAAATTGACTAAATATTCTGTAATACTTTGACCAATACTATTCATATAAACATCAATTTCTTGACCAAATAATGGTCTTATATTATTACTATGAAATTTAAATTCTTCTATTTCATATTTCTTTTTAATATGGAAAACTTTATTATCTAATTGATCATACATTTCAAATGTAGGATTTTCTTTTAATGTTTCAAATACTTTATTACCATCATAACATGTACCTATAAAATAACCACCTTTTTTACAATTATCGCTCAGATTTTGTAAGTAACCGCGCAATGTCATTTCATTTTTAAAATAATAATGAATAGAAAACTGACTACTAATGATATCAAATCCTTTATTACATAATCCATTATATATTTTATTAATTGATTCATATTCTTTTGGTATCTTTTTATCTTTTTTATAAAGAATATTTAATAAATGTTGACTTCTTTCTATATTTGAATCATCTCCCTTGTATCCCCAACCTTCTTTTAATGATTCAGATGTATCATATTGAATAAACATACTTTTCTTTGGTTTTATCTTTTTTTCAAGATAAAATCTTTTTGCTGCTTTATTTATATCTGGCGATATATCCAAACCAAATAAGAATTCAATTTTATTTTTAGAATTCAAATATTTTCCAATATCACCACCTCTACCCATGGAAGTATCCATTATAGATATAGGTCCATTACCAATTGAACATACACTAGTTATTAATTTCTGTTTAATATAATTATGTAATTTCCTTAATGATTCATCACCACTATTAGTATCTTCAGATTCAATATAATAACTATGTGGGTCTTTATAATCTGATTCTTTTACTAATTTTAATTTATTAATATCATCATTTCCAGTAATATGATCATATGTAACTGGATTAATAATTGTGGACCAAACATTATTCGCTGTTGTTGATTTATTTGGGTATTTTTTATCAGTTCTTACTCTCAAGGGTATCCATCTCATTTCTTCATTATCTGGATTATATCTCATTTCTACAATAGAACCGTCTATAATTTCAGAATTATCTTTTAAACATAACATTTTATTGTCTTTAATAGGTATATTACATTTGTATAAAAGTTTATCTTTGTTTGGTTTAAATAATATTTCTTTAAAATTTTCATATCTTTCATCTGTTAATATTTTCCAATTGAAATCAGAAGATTCATCATCTCTAGCATTATAACCATTATATAAATAAACTTGTTTACAAACTATAGTTTTTCCTTTTACTATTGATGAAGTTATTTTATGTCTCTTAGAATCTTTAACTTCTTCATTCACAATTCTAACTTTAAAATCGATAGTATTTTCTTCTGGAGGTTTCCATTTATAATTAATAGTCCATTCTCCATCAATACTTTCAAATCTCGTAGATTCTTCCATAGATCTTACAGCATTAAACATTGGCATAAAGATTAAACCATCGATTGAATATTCAAATCCATCTTGTTTAGAATCTAATTCAAGGATTTTCTTAGATTGTTTTAATATCCCATTAATATTGGAGTATTTAGAAGGATCTTTTTTACTCTTTTGAAGTTTTCTAGGACCTTCTAAATAATTTTTATAACCAATTCTTATACTTGAATCGCCATATTCAATATCAACCATCATTTTAAAATCTTGAATTATAGAATATCTACATATATCTTTCTTCTTTTTACTTAACCATGGATAACTATAAGCAGATGAAGGATATTTAGATTTAGTATCTCCAGCATAGTAAACATCAAATATCATAAATAATTGAATATCATCACCATTTTTATTTTTTGTAATATATTCACCATCAAATAACCATGTTCCTTCTATATTTTCAAATTTAGCATTTGTATCTATTATTTCTAATTTTTGAGTAATAAGATAACCTTTTTTATATGATAAAAGTAATTGTGCTCGAATACCATCTGCTTTTTCTGTTACAACATATTTTTCTAATATTGAATATTTAATATCTGGTATTATATTTCAATACTCATCGAAACTGGATTTGGACCCATAAATTTAGGTTTATCTGTTTCTTGTTGTGTTAAAATTGAATATTGATTTATAATATCATCTTTTAATGATTTATTTAATACATTTACAGTTCCTTCTTTTATTTTTAAAACATCAGATATATTTTTCTTGAATATTTCTAATACTTTTGTTATCACAAAATTATCATTTATTCTATTCAATTTATCAAAATTCTTTTTTTTTGTTTTTAAATCTAATTCTAATTCCCAATCCTCAAATTCACCCATTTCTTTCATTTCTTCAAATGTTATTGGTGGTAATTTTTCAATTTCAGTCAGGGGTTCGGGACTCCATTTTTTTTCTCTTGGATCTTCTCCTTCCCAAAATGGTGGAGGATCTCTAGGTGTTCCCGGATTTGATGAACCTGATTTTAATTGTTCTAATGTGGGATCAGTTGATCTTGGAGATCCTGGATCATATGTAGGTCCTATTTCATAATCACCTTCATAATATATTCCTTTTATCTTTTTTGGTTTAGGTCCCCATGAAGGTGTCTTTTTATAAGAAGTAATTGTTACAACATCATCAACTGGTACCATTATAATATTATTAAAATCATCCGGACATTCAGTTTCCTTTAATAACTGTTTTTCTGTATATTTAGGATATATTTCATATTCAATATAGGATGAATTTTTAGGAGAATTTTCATAATCCCCTTCGACATTATCTTTTCTACCAAGGTAAGATAAAGTTTTATTATAACTTAACATAGACTCAAATAACCATAATCTATTACTTTCTATCCAATATTCATATTTTATATCTTGAAATGAAGATTTATGAAAGGGTGTTTTTCTATTTTCAGGAATAATATAAGGTTTTATTTCTTCATCAAACTCATATTCTCCATCAAATCCATAACCTTCGTCGGGTCCAGGATAATCTCCTTCAATTGGGGTAAAACCTGTTCCAGAATAGGTATTATCACCTTTCATCTGTTCATATAATTTATTTGCTTCTTCTCCCATTTTTTGAAATATTTTTTGAGTTTCTTTTTGATAATTTTCTTCATCAATATGTACCTTTTTGATAAAATCATCTATAGGAGATTTATCATTTATTTTATTAGATCCAATATATTCTATTTCTAATTCATATGTTTCTGGATTTTTTAAGATTTTAGAATCTACAAATTTACGATATAATTCATTTCTTCTAAGAGTATAATTATACTTATTTGACTTTACAACAGTAAGATCTATTTTAAATAATTTATCCTGAGTAATAAAACTATATCTTTTTTTATATCTAAAATATTTTAATTTACTATCCCAATCATTTAAAAGTCTTTGAACATTAATATTACTTTCTTCTAAATTATTTTCTGTTTTTAAATTAATTCTGTAATTATACTCAAAATCAACAATAGGAGTAAATTTTAAAGAAGGAAAATGAGGATCATTGTAATAAGATTTATTTGTATAAATAACATTAGATATTTCATTTAAACTATCGGTTTTACAATATTTTTTAATATCGTTGATACCATCTATTGTACAACGAATATTATTTAAAGAATTTTTTCTAAAATTACTATCATCGATTAGAATATCTAGTTGATTACTTTCAGATAATAATTCATATTTTTGTTTAAAATCATTTAACATTCTTAAAAATTCTATTCTATTTATATTTTTATTATTTGGTCTAATTCCATAAATAAATTCTAATTCACAATCATCTCTATTTATTGCCCGTTTAAGATATTCTTTTGCTTGATTATTAGATTTATTATATTTTAATAATTCCATTTAGTATATATATATACTTAATCTATTTATTTATGTTTAAATTTATATCAAATTTATAAACATAATTTATTTAAATTTATCATATCATAAATATCTTTTTTTTTCATTATTTTATTATTCTTATAATAAGATAAATTTAATTCATCACATATCTTTTTTAATTCATCAATTTTGTAATTACCTAATGCTTTTAGATATGAAATATAGACATTCTTTGAAATATCATTATCAAAAATAATAGTTTCTTCTTTTTGAATATATCCTTCATCTAAATTATCTGAAAGATAATATTTTTTATCATTACAATATAAATATTTCTTTGGATAATTTTTAAAACTTGTTTCATAATATTCTTTTTTATTTAAATCTACAATAACAAAATGTGTCTTGTATAAATCATTCAAATAATATATAGAGGATATAAATTTTTCATTTCTTAAAGAACCTTGAAGACTTTGCTGAATTTTACGAATTGAAAATTTCTTATTATAATTAAAATTACTATATTTTTGATCTTTATTAACTTCAATTTGAGTACATATATCTATTACTCTTTTTCCTAAATCTACCTTTTTGTCTGTTGAATTAGATAATAATATATCAAAATTATCTAATATACAAAATAAAAAATTATAATATATTTTATTTTCTGAAGTTTCTAAATAGTTGGATTCACAATATTGACCTTTTTTAATATTAGTTGTAAAATTACAATCACTATTTTTATCTTTCAGTAAATTAACAATGGTATCCATAGTATAATTTATATAATATACTAGTAGTAAAAACTTTAAATTAGTTTGGATAAAATTTCCATTTGTAATTTATTAAATGAAATTTCATCGTATTCTTTTGTTTCTAAATTTTCTTTTTCATAATGACCTGAACTTAACATATTTGTATAATCTTGACATTTTTTAAAATATTCTTTTTCATTTATTTCACGATCAATCAATGATAAAATAAATAAATATAATTTATTTGTCATTTCTTCATTCATACAAGATAAATTAAAAAAAATACCATTTTTATTTTTTGAATATCCTATATTATTTTCTTGAATAAAAGAAATTAGTAACGATGAATTATCAATAGAATCAATACTTTTAACTATAAAACTCTTTTTATCTATAGTAGACATTTCAATATTATCCATTTACTAAAAGATAACAAATTTATCCATTTAAATTAACTTATATTTGTTCACCAATAATTTGAATTTGTTTTGATCTAAATTTAATCCTTATATCTAAGACTTTAATATCAATTATTTCGCCTTTTTTATATTCTTTCTCTTGATCTTTAATATATTCATTTGGAATAATAAATAATATAGGATTTTCATCTATTTTATTATTTTTTTTAAAATCATAATATCCAATAATACCCATTTTAGTAACACTATTAATTGTACATTTAAATTCTTCTTCTATTGTAGGTATAATTGTATCTATTTTATAATTAATATTATAAGATATTAAACTTTCACTATTAATAGTTTTTAATTTACCAACTGATCTTTCAACAATTTCTAAACTATCTGGTATTACATAACCATTATTATTACAAGTATCTTCATACTTATTTTTTAAAATATATTTAATATAACTATTTATATTTTTTTTAGACATTAAATCTCGAGAATTAATTACAATTGTATCACTTAAGATTTCATTTTTTATTTTAGTCATATTTCTTATTATTCTAATATAATTAATTTTTAAATTAAATCAAATTTAATATTTATATAACCACATTAAATCTCCCTTTATAAAATTTTCAGTTTGTCTCATCATATTTTCAATCAAAAACGAAACTATTAATTTATTTATCTTTAATTTACCCTGATAATCTATTTCTTCTAAATATTCTTTATCTTTATCATTTATATTATCCCATAAATCAGAATAATATTGTTTTAAATATTTAATACCAGAAGAAGAAGTCCATTCTCCACTTGAAGAAGAAATAAATATATTACCAGTTAAATCTTTTTGTCTTTTTATTTTTAGAACAAGTCCATTTTGAACAGATTTATAATTTTTATTATATTCAATATAACCATAATTGTTTTTGTTATAAATTTTATTTTTGGGTATTAGTGATAGATTTGTAATTATATCTGATTCAATTAATTTATTTGTAATTATACATTTATTTGATTCATATTTAAAAAATTTATATTCTTTTCTTTCATGAAAATACAAAAATCCACCATATAATTTATCTTTATTGGAATCATTATATTCTTTATTCCAAAGATATTTATCTTTATCGGAATAAATAAATAATGATTGAAAGACCAAAACTAAATTCGAAATCAAAAGATTATATTTTTTATCATAAATAATATCACCAAATAAATATTGTAAAACAGAATATAATAATAAATATTTATCTTTGAATTTAAAACGATCTATTTTATAAGATAATAAAACAACATCAGTAAATATATTTTTTTTATTATTATCTTTTAGATTAATAACATATTCTTCTTTTGTGGATAACTTAAGATTAATAATTTCATCAAATTTAGATTCAATTTCTTCTTTTGTAAATTCAATAATTTCAGGTAATTTTAACAAAAATTTAATCTTATTTTCTATTTTATATTCATTTTTATCAATGATTCCCTTATTCAACTTATAATATAAAGGAATAAATATATCAGAATTACTAAATGGTTGAAAATAATAATAATTATCAGTTGTATTTAAATATCCTTTAATTCCATTTTCAGTTGTAATTGTATATTTATCCATTATCATCTGATTTATAGAATGATAAACTATATCAAGTATTAAATTTTCTATTTTACTATTCAATAACTCAATTAATGATTCTAAATTAAAATATTGATATACTAAAACTAATTCTGAAATTTTAATTTTATAAATATCTATTAAAGATTGTGAATGTTCTATTGAAAATGTTGTTTTATTTGATTTATTAATAATTTCATCTGTAATTTTAAAAGATTTATTTTTAATATATTGACAATCTTCTAAAAAAGAACAACTTCTTGAATAAGGCAAATCATAAGGTTTTACTTTATATACTTCAGAATCTCTCAAACTTCTTTGAATTGTGATTTCATCTAAATCATTTTCTTTTATAATATTAGCATTTTGAAATAAATATTTATCAATTGCCATTTCTTTTAATATTAATTCTAATTGACCTATTTGTTTTGCTTTTTTTTCACATCTTCTATAAAGATAAGTTTCTATTGTTTCTTTATCTTCATATTCAGTTGTATGTAAATAAATTGTAATATTTCTTTTTTCTGGTTCTAACATAAAATGTGAATAATTACGAATACCTCTACCTATTACTTGTTCTAATTTATTAATATTATGCCATGGTTCTAATAAATGAATACATCTTATATTTTTAAAATCCAAACCTTCTGCTGCTACCGATGAACCAATCACAACTTTAATTAATTCACCATTTTTATTTTCTTCACTTGTTGCTACTTTTAATTCTTTCTCAAAATTATTTGTTAATTTCAAACTATCACCAGCTACAACCATATACTTTGCCGATACTATATCTTTACCCCTTTTACCATCATATGATATAGGTTTTGATTTTTCACCATTAAATACAGATACATTATCATATTTTTGATATCCATTTCTTTCTAATGCTAAAACTAGAGGTAATATACCACTATATAACCAATTTGAATAAATAAATACTATACCATCACTTTCATTAATAGATTCAATAATACTTTTTATTTTACAAGAATAATTTTGTAAAACTTTGAAATCTAAAAAATCTGGTATATCTTTTTTATATGAATATTTATTATTACTACTTTTTGTAAAACATTTATTAAAACCATTTTCACCATAAATTTCATCTATTTTACCAGATTTACTTGGATAAACTATATTTGATATATGTATTAATTCACTTTCTTCATCTATTTTTTTTGTTTTTAGATCTTTTGATATATTTTTATAAATTTTATGTTGAAGACCTTCTAATTTGGAACCATATAAATTTAAAAATGAAATATTTTCATTTGATTTAATTTTTTCATCAAATAAATCCAATTTATTACGATTATCTAGTATATTTTTATTTGGGTATAATCTGTATGGAAATGTAATAGGATTTTCACCTCTCAAATAAGAAACATATCCTTTACTTTTTTCATAAATAATTTCTTTTGTTTCATCTGTTAATAAATTATCATCATCAAATATTATTTTTGAGTCAATAATTTCTTTATTATCATTTAATAATAACATATTCAATATAGTTACTATTTCATCGGGTTGATTAAACATAGGATTTGCTGTTAATAATACTAATCGTAAATTATCACTGTGTTGAATTACTTTTTCAATATACAAAGAAGTATCACTTTTTTTAGAATTATCTCTTATATTATGAACTTCATCAATTATTAAAACTCTATCAGAATATTTATTTTTAATTAATTCAATTTCGACTTGTTTTCTTAAGATTATATCTTTTTTAGAAATATGCTTAAGATTACTTTCTAAATAATTTTTAATAGAATTAGAAAAAGAAAGATAACCATACATTTCATAATGTTCATTTATTTTATTTTTCGACATCTTTTCTTTATTTTTAACAAATTTATCTTCTTCATAATTATATTCATCACCGGTACATTGATTAATACCTTTATAAGGATCATAAATGTTCTTCTTCCATCCTAATTGAATTTTTTCAGGTGCTAAAATAATCGTTTTATTTTTATTGTTTTTAAAATTTTCAGAAATTGATACACCACTACATGTTTTGCCCACACCTACACCATGAAATATAAGTATACTTTTATAAGGAGTATTATTGGATAATAAATTTTTAAGAAATAGTTGATGAGGTTCTAATTCAAAATTAGATTTAATTTTATCTTTTTTACTTTTAGGAATATAATGAATACAAAATTCTTTTCTTAAAGAAATTTCTTTTAAATAATTATCATAATCATTATAATCATTTATATCAGGATAGTGATTATATTTTTTTTTAAATTTTTTAATTTCTTTCATTAAATCTTTATCTTTTTTTGATTTTATTTCAATAACTTGTTTTAAAGATTTTAATAAACTAAATTTCATAAAATATGTATCTATTTCTTCTAGATTCTTAAATGAATATAATTCTGGATCTGTATCTTTATATTTTATAATTTCATCTGTTAAAGATATTTTAATATCAATAGAATTTATAGAATCATATAAATCATAATAATAATTATAATCTTTTTTTTCTTTTAATAAATGATTCGTATATTGACCTATAAAACTATTGATATCAAATTTAATCTTTTTTTCTTTTTTAAGATCTTCAAATATTGATATCATATATTTATTAATTATATAATTATATTAATAAATAATCATTTAATTTATCTATCATTGTAAATATATTTTGAATTAATATAATTCTTGTTTTATGATATTGTCGAATATATTTTAAACATTCATCTTTTGATAACCATTTAATATCTGAAACTTCCAAACATTGATCTAAATTATTTGTATCAATCACAGTTTTTTTTCCTTCATTTAAAAGTCTTCCTATATAATATATATGTTTATATCTAACTTTATTTTCACCGACATAATTTTCTGAATAAGGTTTAATATTAATTATTAATTCATAATCTGAAATATTATATCCTGTTTCTTCTTCTAGTTCTCTAATAGCACAATTTTTATTAGATTCGTAGTTATTCCTTCTTCCTTTAGGAAATTCCCATTCTGGATTTGAATAATTTGTTTTTGAATTTTCAATAAAATAATTGATATCAATATTTTTATTTAATTTTTCACAAAAAAATCCTTCTTTTAATTTATTAAATTTTTCTCTACCTTTAGTAAAATCATTTGTAAATTTTACATTTAATTCATCTACAACCCATAATTCTTTCCATAAATCAATATATTCTTTTTCAATTAATTTTTTCTTTTCACCTAGACTACATTTGTCTATCAATATTTGTATATATTTATAATTATTAATACTATATTTACCTCTTAAAAAATCTATATAACAAAGTGAATCTTTCCTATTTATCATTAAAATCTTAGGTATTTTATTATCAATACGAAATAATAATATTCCATAACTAGTTACAGGATTTTTACAATTTCTACTCATATGTGAAGTTGAACCACAATTATTACAATAAATGTTCATTTATAAGTAATTCTTTTTATTGTTTTAAATACTAAAAAAAATTATTTATATTATTATATGGAAGTTCAATCTGTTAGTCCAAATGAATGGGGTCCCCCAGCTTGGAAATTTATTCACTACATATCATTAGTTTATCCAAATAATCCCACTGAATTAGACAAAAAAAATTATACAGATTTTTTTAATAGTCTTCAATATGTCTTACCTTGTCCAAAATGTTCTGAAAATTATAAAAAACATCTCAAAATACATCCATTAGAAAATTCATTAGAAAATAGTGATAGTTTATTTAAATGGACCGTTGATATTCATAATGAAGTTAATAAAATAAATAATAAACCATTATATACTTATGATGAAGCATACAATGAATATTTAAATAAGCAAATTAATATTAGGAATAATTTTATTATTTGTGGTATTTTGTTATTGATTCTTTTATTATTTGTTTATTTTAAATTTCATGTTTAATAATTATTTTTTTTCTTTCTTAAAATATAAATGGTTAAAAAGATCGTTGTAAATAAAATATTAACAGATGAAGAATCTTCAGGTTTAGAAGGTAAATGGATTGATGAATCATATATAAAACATCCTCTGATTCAAAGTGATACTGATGTTTATAGAATTGATGAAGATGATAATGAAATATTGTTACTTAAATTTAGAAAAAGAGTTATTTCAGATAAATTAATTCAAATTGGTTGGGAATCATATAAAGATCTTGCTAAAGCAAGTCGTGGTCGAGGAGCTTCAGCTGGTCCCATCAATCCTGAAAGTCAATACTGGAAAAAAAGAGATCTCGTAAAAACAAGTAAATGGTCGACAGGTTATTTAACACCAAAAGGTAATGAAATGAAAAAGGAATACGATGAATTATCGTTAGAATTATTACAAGAAAAAGCAAAAGAAATGAAAATAGATGAAGAAACGATAAATGATAAAAATAAACTTATTCTTGAAATAATCAAAAATAATGGAGGAGTTTCTAAAATGAAAGTTAATAATCAAGTGGCTTCAAATCCAATTGGTTATTATGAAGAATCTAAAAATTTTGCGAAATTACCTTGTAGATTAACTCATTTTACAAGAACAAATTATGATAAATACAATAATGGTCTGAAATTTATTCAAAGGATTGATAAATTGTTTGAAAGACTTATACCAGATGCTCATTCAAAACAATTAGAAAGAGCAAATAAAAGACCACATTTAAAGATACCAAAAACTTCATTTTCAACTATCACAATAAATAGAAATTTTAGAACAGCTTTACATAAAGACGCTGGAGATTTTAGAGATGGTTTTGGTAACTTAACTGTCATTGAAAGAGGTAAGTATCATGGAGGATATACAGTTTTCCCACAATATGGAATCGGAATTAATTTAAGAAATAATGATTTTTGTGCCATGGATGTTCATCAATGGCATAGTAATACACCAATATATGAAACGGAAGAAGATAAAAAATATAATGATACACTTGAACCAGATTATAATGATAATCCCGAAGTAGGAACTGAAGGATTATATAAAAAATATACTCGACTTTCTTTTGTTTGTTATTTAAGAGAGAAAATAGTTAATTGTCCGGAATATAAAGATTTAACTGAATTAGATTTATCTCATCTGACTAAATCTGGTCATAATAAAATTGTTATAGAAGAATAATTTGATTTAGTAATACTTATGTAAAGACCATACAACTCTATCATTAGGATTTATCATTTTGTGTTGTCCAATTTTATCGTTAATTGAAAATTTTTGTAATGGTCCCAGTGTATGATTTTTGGTAAAATTTTTACTTTTTCTAATTTCTTCTAGATAAAAACCTAAAATATAAAAATCACATTGTTTTCCTTTATGACCATGAAAATTACTTTTTGAATGAGGTAACCATTTAATTAAATAAGTTTCTGATTTTAAAAATGGTATTCTATATTTAATATATTGATTATTAATATTTATCTTCTTAATTAATCTCATTTATTATATATATAATAGTATATAATGAATATTTTAAGTCCTTGTTTAATATCGGTAATTTTAATAATAATTTATTTATTATTATCTCCAAATAATCAATCAAAAATCAAGAAATTAATAAATAAAAATCAAGTTATCATTATTATTCTTCTTGCTGGTTATATCATGTATGTTAATTATGAGGGATTATATGAAGGATTCGACGATGAAAAAGATAAATGTGGTTCCTAAATAATATTTAAAATTAATTTTCTATTTTTAAATATAGTTATGAACTTTTTCGAAAATGTTGATCCATTCTCAAAAAAAAATATTATGGATTCATTTTTAAAATTAATCAAAAATAAAGATAAACAATTTTTGATTCAAATTCAAATTTTATTAGAAAAAAGACTTATTGAATTAAATTTAAATAATGATATTTAAAAATAAATTAATAATAAATATAAAATGTCAGAGAAAATTTCCATCGTCACTATTTTACATGGAGAAAAAGAATTTATACCATTAATTAAACATAATTATAATTTATTTTCAAATCCAGATAATCATAAAAATTATATTCAAGAATTAGAATTAATAATTATTGATGATGGAAAAGATAATTTAGTTGAATATTTTACAGATTTAGATAATTGTATTTATATTCATTTAACTAAAGATGATATCTCTAAATTTATGGATCAAATTGATGAAAATTATAAACAACCAAATAAGTTAGGTCTTCAATATCAGAGAAAATGTAGTACATTGCCAAATGGATTTAAAAGAGATTATGCCTGTGGAATGACAACACATGATCTTATTTTACATATGAATATGGATTGTATTTATAATAAAAAAACAATTGAAAGAAAAATAAATTTTATGAAAAGAACAAATGCCGAGTGTGTATTCTGTGATACAACTCTTGCTTATGATATATATGGAAAAGAACTATATAAAACAATAAGTCCGGTTAAAATTTATGAATCTACATTATTTCATACAAAAGATTTCTGGAAAAGAAAAGGATTTATGTGGCATGATATTGATTATGAAGGAAAACAATTTCATTATAATAATGGTATAGATCGTAAAATGGATAATTTTTATGATACAATACAATTATTAAGTATTCATAATTTAAATCAACATAATCCAGTTAAGATTACATTAGAAAATATGACAATAGATATTCCTGATATTATTTCAGAAATTAAAATAACAGAACATCCTTTTGTAAAATATATTGATAGTATGTTTGATAAAGATGTAAATATTTTAGGGATTAGTAGTGAATTTTTAGATAATATTACACAAGAAAACTGGAATGTTAATAATATAAAACAAAAATGGAAACAAAGCAAATTGTCAAATATTGTCAAAGAAATAAATACTGAATTTAATGTTTTACTTTATGGAGATAAAAATCCAGCGTGGAGTTTATTTAATAATATATCATTTGATGTTATTTTTTTAGAAACAAATAAAAATTATGATCAAATGAGTCATATAATATTAAGTTGTAAAAAACATGAATTTGTAAATATTAAAGGTATATTTATTCGTAAATCATTTTTAGAAGAATAATTTTAACTATTTTTATTGTCTATTTAATAAGTAGTATGTTTTTTAATTCACATCATTTATATAAACATGAATCGATTTATTTAAATGATCTTCATGGGTATGTTTTACCTCATGCTGGAACAGAATTTTCTGGTAATATTATTTCACACACATTAAGATTTAAACCAACCAAACATTTTAATAAAGTTTATATAATATATTTACCATCACACGATAAACCAAATGCTTCATATAAAAATAATAAATACTATCATGAATATTTAGTGCCATGGAAATCTTTTGATTTTATTTTTAGTCATAAAAATGTTGAATATATTCCTATAAATATTTTAGAAAATCCTCCAAATATAAATTATGATAAAAATTCAATTTATATTGTTTCGGCAGATTTTTCTCATTTTTTAACATTTGATAAAGCAATTAAATTAGAAAATAAAGCAGCAAAATCAATGATATTTCGAAATTTTGATAATAATCATTATAATAAAATAGTTGATCATAAATTGTCCTTTAAATATTTGTATGACGTAATTCCTAATAATTTTTTTCTACAATGGATAGGTAGAACAAGGAGTCCTGGTCATAAAGGTGTTGGTTATTTATCTTTTTTAGTTAGAGAAAATAAATTTAAAGATCCTTCTGGAATATTTGTAACAGTTTATGATAAAGATATGAATGCTAAAGAATGTTTAGGAGAATGGTTCGATAAACATAAAAAATGGTCATCCAATATTGAACATAATTTAATAAATAAAGTTATTCGTTTAGGAAAACAGGGGAGACTTACTGGTGGACATAAACTAAATATACCATTAACTAATTATACAGTAACTTATCTTTATAAAAAGAAAACAAAAAATTTTATAAGAGGATGGCATGGTATTTTAAAAAATTCATTTTATTTACCTGATGTATTTTTAGAAAATACACATTCAAATGGTGATTGGATAAATGAAGATGATAAAGAATGGAAAAAAGGTAAATTTTCATTAACTGAAACATTTAATAAATTAAATGATAAATCTGGTATTAATGATAAATCTAAAAATTATACTCTTTTTGAATCTAAGGTTTTTCATTATAAAATTTAATAAAGTTTAATATAATTTAATTAATATGTATTAAATATATAATGGCAGAAGGAGGTCCCTATCAAATTAATTATGTGAATGATAATTCTATTGATAAAAATATAATGAAATTATATGGTTTTAATTCAGTATATCTTCCAAGATTACCCAATGAATTAGACTCAGGACCGGAAAAAAACCAATGTATAATATATATTAATAATTTATTAAGATATGGTTATGATATTAATGATTTAATTAATCAATTTGTGGCCGAGTTAGGTGTGGATGAATCCATAAAATATATAAAAATACCAGAAATTTTCAAGGAAGGGGGGGATATAGAAAAAGCAAGAATATTAAATGAATATTGTAAAACATTATTAACAGAGAAAGATACAAATAATTATACTGAACCTATGAAAGTATTATCCAAAAAACTTTTAAATAATAATCCTTATTTATTTAATAGAAATGGGGAATCTAGTTCAGAATCCGATGAATATGATACAAGAATAAAAGATATGTTTGAAAAAGCAAAAACTGAAGAACAATGTTTGAATGCATTACTAAATTTTAATTTATTATTAGATTTAGGATTTAATCCTGAAGATTATAATAAATGTTTCGTTCCTCAGGATAATCTTAAATCTATTGAAATCAGTCAAATTATGGAAGGAGTCAGTGATAACGGGATTAAATTCCTTAATATACATAAAGATAATTCGAGTTCGAGTTTTAATTTATACAGTGAAGCGTTGAAAAAATTCGAATCATTTTTAGATAAATTAACAGATAATGTTATAGCTGCTGTAGGAGGTATCAATAAAACAGATAAGATTCATAGATTAATATACATTCAGTGGTTTAGTGATAGGAATATAAATAATAAATGGATAGGATTGTCACTAATTAGATTTGAATTAAGTCGATTATTGTTCTTATATCAAAAATTATTATCTCCTGATACAATTATTAATGGAGGTGATAGATATAAGTATTTTACCGGTAAAATTAATATTATAGATACAATAAGATATTATACAAATTTCGAAAACTCTTTATTTCAAAATATTAGAATTATAGAAGAACAAATAAAAAAAATCCTTCCAGAAAGTCCTGATACAAATGAAATATATATTAATATTAAAACTATAAAAAATAAATATGAATTTTACTTGAAAAAATATTTACCTAATGAGAGAAATTTTTCCCCGGTTGATATTTATTCCCTTATTAATAGAGATAGAGATAGAAATATAAATGAAAACATTAAAAGTTCTACAATTGAAGATTTAAATTATTTAATACGTTTTATAAATATTAAAATTTTTGATGTCCTTAATAATAATATAAAATTTAGAACAATTAATGAAATTTTTGAATTTTTAGATGATAAATTAGGGGGAGAAGGAAGAAACATGATAGAAGAAACAGATAAGATTACCGCGTCGATCGGCGCTTTCAAATATTATGAAAAAAAAATGATTAAATTAATACTTAATTATAAAAGTTTAATTGATACGGATGGACAGAATCCATTTAAATTTAGATTAAATGAATATTCTCCTATAGAAAGAGTAATGGAATCTTTTATACCAAATATTATTGAAAAAGAAACAATAAATGGAAATAATGTTAGTGACGCCGGTGACCTCAAAAATGAGAAAAATAATTTCATAAATAATCAAATAGAATATATTCAATTAGTATTCCTTCAATTATTTGTTAATCATAAATATATAAAACGGATATTTGAAGGGTATTTTAAAGATAATTATATATATTTTAATTTCATAAAAAATGAATTTATAACTAAAGAAAAAAAAGATTATTTAAAAAAAACTATTACAAAAGAAATGTTCTCTGAAATCAATACATTTGATCCCGACAAACCCAATGTTGACGATATTAATTCAGAGAATATATCTAAACATATAGTCAGGGAATTAAGAAAACCACCTACCTTTGATAATATAATTTCATTATATAGAATCTGGTACACATTTATAAATATTCAAGTAATATTAATCAATTTTTTAGGTATTGATCTTGATAATAATTATAAAGAAATAGAATCAAAAATGTTTGAATATTTAAAAGAAAAAATTAATATATTCAAAATAATAAACGATTTACAAAATGCTCCGGAGGGATCATCAATTAAAAATAATGAAAATATTGATCATATTAATACTTTATCCGATGATACTGAACCAACGAATGTAAAAAAATATTATACATCTGTAATTAGGAATCTCTCAGAAGAATTAAACTTAAATATGATAGTAAAACTTTCAGATTATTATGAATTTTTAGTAGGAATAAAAGTAAATCAATTAAATAAAAACAATAATGATTCAGAAGTAGAAAATAACTTTTTAAAATATGAAAACTACGTTGAGTTATTTGATAAAGATACCGATGTATCATCGGGTAACACATCGGGTAACAATTATTTTGATTTGGACGATAAAATAAATATGATTAAAAGAGGATCTGAAGAATATGGACAATTATATTATTTAAATATACAAAATATAAGAGGAGAAGGAGAACCTCGTAATATAAGTGAATGGAAAAATCCATTACAAGATAATCCAGAATTATACTTTAGTAAAGAGGAAACATATGAATTAATTTCAGGTAAATGGAAAGAATCATTAAAACCCGTTAATAATATTGATATTGATAAAATTTTTAAAGATCAAGATGATAGAGAAAGTGAAAAAAACCCATTTTTAAAATACATATATAGAATTATACCAAACAAATATTTTTTATATCAAGGTTTATCTGATTATTATTTAGAGTATAAGATATATGAACCAAACCTCAAGGAAAGTAAATATCTTTTTAAAAACGAACTAGATAATTCATACGAACATCCAATTCTTGATGTTAATAATCAAGTATGTTACGAAATAAAAAGATATATTTGGAAAACTAAGAATTGTAATACAACCTTAAATAATATATTTAATCAATTGGGGATTAAAATTAAAATAGAAAAATGGTTTAAAGGTTTTTTGGAAGTTGAAGAATTTGGGTTATTAAATGACTATAAAATACATTCAGTATATTATACGAAAAAAATAGATAATGATAATTTTATTAAAATAATTATTCCAACTAATACTGATATTATAGGTTGTTATCACGTAAATTTATTGAATCGAATACTTTATTTAAAAGAAGGGGGCGAATTTTCAATAGATATTTTAAAAGAAGAAAATATAAATAGTGAAAAAATAGTTGAAGATAGAAAAAAAATAATTACTGAAATTATTAATGGTAATAAAGAAAGAACAATTCATCATAAAAGTAGTGGTTTTTTTAACAGAAATAAAGGACAAGATATAATAAAAGAAGTAGAAAAAAATGATGTAATGGGTGGTGGTAAGAAGAAAAAAACATTATCAATCCAAAAAACAAAAAAATCCCTTAAAAAAATAGTTTCAAATGATGAAAGAGATAAAAAATCCCTTAAAAAAATAGTTTCAAATGATGAAAGAGATAAAAAATCCCTTAAAAAAATAGTTTCAAATGATGAAAGAGATAAAA
>Ga0255759_10000067_pt1 | contig 88105 bp, 107 predicted proteins | sample 101ome_20_FD_179959 | JGI IMG/M metagenome (GOLD analysis project Ga0255759, IMG submission 179959) | Coastal salt marsh microbial communities from the Groves Creek Marsh, Skidaway Island, Georgia - 101404AT metaG (version 2) | ecosystem: Environmental > Aquatic > Marine > Intertidal zone >... | reverse complement strand
CATGGTGCTAATAGTGCAATTTATGAGGCTTAATGTATAAATGGTTAAAAAGTATTATCCTGGTGAAACTAAACAACAACGTAAAATACGTAAAGCAAGAGAAAAAGCAACCGGAGTCAAAGAACCAGTTAATACTACTAAGGTTGAAAAACCTACAGAACAACCAGTACAAGTACAAACACCTCAACCTGTTAGTCTAGCTGTTCCTACCAAAGACGAGGATAGATGGGCAGTCGGGTTCGAACCAGATTGCAATAGATATGTTGCATGTTTAAAACATGGAAACAAATATAGTTCAGATTACGTTAACACTCTTTATAGTATGGTAAAAAGAAATCTAACACTACCTTTTAAATTTGTATGCTTTACTGAAAACGGCGCAAATTTACATCCTGATATTATTGTACATCCATTAATGAAATTTCCTAATGTGTCTGGTTGGTGGTATAAACCAGGATTTTTCAATCCTGATATTCCGTTTGAAGGAACATTATTGTATTTAGATCTAGATGTTATTGTATTTAGGAACATAGATAATCTTTTTACATATCACCCAGGTAAGTTTTGCGTCATTAGAGATTTCAATAGAATTAATGCGCCTGGTTGGAATAAAATGAATAGTAGTGTGTTTAGATTGCAGATAGGTAGTATGCCTTATGTATACAAAGAATTTATGAAAGCACCAGAACAATATACAAAAAAATTCCACGGAGATCAAGATTGGTTGTATCATATGGTTAAAAAGGATTTCGTATTTTGGCCAGAAGATTGGATACAAAGTTATAAATGGGAAATGCGTAAAAAAGCACCTATGAATAGAATTGACGGTGTAAGAAACTTTGTTACACCAGGAGAACCTGACATACTTCCTAACACAAACATTGCAGTATTTCATGGCGAACCTAATCCACATAACTGTGTAGACAATTGGTGTAAGGAGAATTGGAAATGAGTACGCCAGGAATAAAGAAAAAATTAATAGAATTATTTCCTATTAATATAATGAAGTTCCAATGTAAAGATGAATACCAACATTGGGATACTCTTATTCAAAATCTAAAAGATTTTGAAGGAAGTAGTGAGCTAGAAATTCACGAAGGTGATGTAACTAGTGTATATAGAGAAAATTGGAGAGAACGTGTTTTCTTGTTAGGTCAATTTGAAGAACTACAAAGTATGATCCATGCGTGTGTTCAAAACTATTGCTATTATAACAGTATTGAACCTTTAGAATTAAATGACAGCTGGTTTAATATTATGAACAAAGGTAGTAGAGTACAAAGACATAGACACGAAGGAAGTGTAATAAGCGGAACATTATTTGTGAAAGCACCCAAAGGAAGTCACGGACTTGCATTTAGTAATCCTACTATTCCATATAGAATGTATGAAAAAGTTAATGCACGAAACGAAAGCTACAGTTATGCTCATTTAGAAACAGTTGAACAAGGTGATTTGCTTTTATATCCAAGTTGGTTAGAACACTTTGTTCCTCCAATTGACTGTGATGATAGAATTACAATTGGGTTTAATACTGATTACCCAAAGTATAGGATGCTGTAATGTTTATCGAGCAAAAGAAACATGCTGTCTTTCCAACTCTTATAATGACTTTTGATTTATCTGATCATCCTCATTACAATAGGGTATTAGATGTAGTTGAAAAAACAAAAACAGGAAGTCACCTTATTATGCGGAACAGTGAAAGTTCTTATGATGAAAGAACTGACAACGTTTGGTTAAATCATATGTTGCTTAGAGAGTTCAAAGATACATTACAAGGTTGTATTGATGAATACACTAAACACTATGGATTGAAACAAGTTCACATTACTAACAGTTGGATGAATAAAGTTGGCGTAGGAGGTGCAGTAAAACCTCATAGACATGAACTAAGTGTTGTAAGTGGTGCGTTTTATCCAATAGCAGACGAAGGAAGTTGTAGCCTGTTATTTAGGTCTCCAATTACACCTTATAGAATGAATGAATTTTTAGTTACAGAAAATGAATATAATATGGCTAATCAAAGCATAGAATGTAAACAAGGAGAACTTATACTTTTTCCTAGTTGGTTGGAACACTTTACAGATGAAAATACAACAGAAAATAGAGTGACTGTAAGTTTTAACACTAGATATGGATAGATTAAAGGACTTTTTTTATTGGTATAAGCTCTTGACTTTACAAGGAAATGGTTATATAATAAGTATTGATTATGCATTATATAACAGTAAGCATTATGATAGAAATGGCAATTATAAGTAATGGATTTAAAATTTACAACAGCAGGTGATTTTTTGAAAGCACAACAAAAACGTATTGGTTTCGCATGTAAGTTCATGCACTATGATCAAACACAGAAAAAAAAGTTACTTGAAGAAATACAACGACCGCTAAATACTCGTAGTACAACAGTGCAGTGGCTTAACAGACAAACACGTGAAGTTGCTGAAGAACGCTTGTGGGATATTATGGTCCACAATATTGCGTCATACAAAAGGTTGATTGAATATGTTGGAAATCTTCCCCCTGAGCTTAGAATGGTCAGACTGGGTAGCGATGTACTTCCTGTTTATACCGAGCCTACTTGGTCTTATTTTTGGCGCTTGCCAGATGTGGTTGCGTACTGCGAAAAAGAATTTGCGCCAGTCGGCGAAACAGCCAGACGCTTGGATGTTAGACTCTCAATGCACCCAGGCCAATTTACAGTCCTTGCTTCAGATAGTGAAGAAATAGTAGAGAGGAGCATAGAAGAATTTGAATATCACACCGATGTCATACGGTGGATGGGATACGGTAAACAGTTCCAAGACTTTAAAAACAACGTCCACATTTCTGGTAGAAAGGGTCCACAAGGCATCCTTGAAGCCTTACCAAGATTATCGCCAGAAGCGAGAAACACCATCACAATCGAAAACGACGAAAACAAGTGGGGACTTGAACACAGCCTCGAACTTGCCGACCACGTCGCACTCGTTCTTGACATACACCATCACTGGTGCCGTGAAGGCGAATATATTTTACCAACCGACGATAGATATTCTCGTGTAATAGAAAGTTGGCGTGGTGTACGTCCTGTTATACACTACTCTGTTTCACGTGAAGATGTACTAGTAAATTTTCCTAAAGATAAAAAACCTGATATGACTACATTACTAGAGTCAGGATACAAAAAAGCAAAACTTAGAGCACATTCAGACTTTATGTGGAATGATGCTGTTAATGATTGGGCTTTATCCTTTTTAGATTATGCAGATATTATGGTAGAAAGTAAGGCAAAGAATTTGGCAAGTATTAAATTGCTGGATCATTACAATAAATATAAACAACAAGGAGATTTATGGCAGGATACAAGGCTTCAACAGGAAGACCTAAGCCTCATAACGTAAAGAGAATGATTGACGGTGACGAGATTAAACCAACTCTTTATGTTAATTCCGCTGGTCGGAAAGTTATGGCAGGTTCCATAAATGGAGAGATCATTACTGATGAGATGGGTAATGTACTACCGTTAAATGAAATAAAGCATAACGGAATTTTATAGGAGAATATTATGATTAAAAAATGGATTGACAGTCGTGTTAAAGAGCGTACATCTTGGGATGGAGCGGCTTTGATTGTTTTAGGGCTTATGGTATTGTTCTTAGCACCTTTAGCTAAAATTGCGGCAGGACTCGCGATTGCTTATGGCGCTTGGACTATATGGAAAAAAGAAGACTAAAATTATAATTTATTAATTGGGGTGGAACTGCTTGCTGAGTAGTTCCACTTTTGTTTTTGCTCTACACCTTTCTTTTGTGCAAATCTTTTACTATCACATCTATCACAAACATGAAAATAATTGTTATTTAGGCGTTTAGGATCCATATTGCCTTTAGGCCTAGTAAATTGACCTTGACAGCAATCACATACCAGCTTTACAAACTGTTTCACCCTAAAATATTCATGCTCAATTCCTGTTTTACTTTTGCGTGTATACCGGGCTTTAACCTTATAAATTTCTAAGAACATAAGTATATTTACATTAAGTTTATAAAAAGTAACGATAAATATATTAGACAAAGGGTGAAAATATGGCTGTTATGACACTTACACAATCTGCTAAAGATAAAATCAACAAATTATGCAAAGAAAAAGACGTATGGGCTGTTAGCCTTAATTTAAAAGGTGGAGGATGTGCAGGTTTTGAATATGAATGGGGTTTTACTGATAGCAAAGAGTTTGATGACGAGATTATAGAAACTGGTGAAGGTAGACTAGTTATAGGTTCACATAGCATAATGTTCTTAATAGGAACAACTTTAGATTATAAAGAAGAAGTGTTTGGCAGTATGTTTGATATTATTAACCCTAATGCAAAAAGTTCATGCGGTTGCGGAGTTAGTGTGAATTTTGATATGGACAAATTACAAATACCTGCTTAATTGGAGTAAGAAATGGCAAGAGAAATAATTGATATTGGTGTTGAAGGTAACGACGGTACCGGTGATAGTATACGCGAATCCTTTCGTAAAGTAAACGAAAACTTTAGAGAGGTTTATGCTGTATTTGGTATTGGAGGTCAGATTACTTTCACTACACTAAGTGATGTACCTGGAGACTACACTGGAAATGCTAATAAAATTTTAGCAGTAAAAAGTGCAGAAGATGGTATTGAATTTTTAGAATTAGTTTCAGATGGAGCTCTTACTGGTAACGCACTAGACGACACAATAGTTTTTAATGTTACACTAGGTGGAAAACTTTTAGTTCAAGCAGGTAGAACAAAAATACAAGGTGACCCAGACCCACAACTAGCAGGACACCTTAACGCAGATGGTTACTCAATTGGTAATGTCGCTATTACAGATACTGCGGCATCAGAATTTACAACAAAGTATGGTGGAAATTACACTATACATGATTTAGTTCCAGATAAAGAATATAATGACCAACGTTATGCAAAAGCAATGCAACCTGGAAAAATGGGCGGTGTTAGAGACGAACCAGCAGATGCTTCTGAATATACGTTAGAACTTACAGGTGTAACAAGCACACAAAATATACAGATTTCCAGTCATGGACTTGATAGAGCAAGTAACGGTGTTGCTTACAAATACACAACAACAGGAACTGCTTTAACTGGTCTTGTTGCAGACAATATCTACTACATTAGAGTAGTAGACAATAATACGTTGAGTATGCACGCCAATTCGGCAGATGCTATTGCTAATGCAAATCCTATTGCAATAACAGGTTCAGTTGCGGCAGGTACGCACTTTATTACAGACCAACAGTATGATATCAACATGGAAGGTTTCTATCTAACTAGCGAAGCACTTCCAAGAAAAGCTGTAGTTCGTAGACAAGGTGACAGGATGACTGGGCCTTTGTATGCACATGATCATCCAGGCGCACTAGCAGGTACTCCTGCATTATCTGCAGACGATTTACAGGTAGCAACAAAATTATATGTCGATCAAGCTGAATCTACATCTGTTAGTAACTTGTATGTTTCAACATCAGGAGATGATAGAAGAGCAACTACTTCTCCAGGTAAAGCTGGTAGATCTCCAAGTTACGCTTTTGCAAGTATAGGTGCCGCGGCAAGAAAAGCTGAAGAATTACAATTAGCATCCAAATTTGAATTAGGTAACTATGCACAAACAATTACGCACACAGGATTTACAGTGCCTGTTACTGTTACAACTGCTGATGTAAAAACAATACCTGCAGGTAGAGGAAATCTAAGACAGTTAATTGACAACAACAAAAAATTCATTCAAGAAGAAACTATTGAATATGTTAACACTACATTTCCTAACTTTGTTTATAATCAAGAAATATGTAAACGAGATGTAGGACTAATTATTGATGCTGTTAAACTTGATGTTCTATCAGGTAACAACGCAAACTTTTTATCACGTAGAGCTGGTATCAGATATTATGCAAATGCTAGTGCTGTAGCGGCCGCTACTACACAAGCAACTGAAACACTTGCGGCAATTACTTTTGCAAAACAATTAACAGATTTAATATTACAAAATACTGCACCTTCAACAAGTTATCAAACTCTTTATACACAATATATTAATATTAGTTTGACTGTTGACGCAACTTCTAGATCACAAATTGGTAGCAAGTATGATATAATTACTGATCTAATCACTGACGGAAGTGCATTTTCAGCTCCTGATATTATTGATGGTAGCACCTACAAACTCACTGTACCTAACGGTTCAATTAATGGATATATTGACCAAGGTGATCCAGACAACACAGACTTGTTACCAGGTAAGGTTGTAAGAGGTAAAGAATCAGGGGCAATTGGTAGAGTAATTGAGTATCTAAGTGAAGATCTAAATCCTACTAATCCAGCAAATACAGATATTATTGAACTTCAACTTTTAGAACCTACAGAATTTAAAGTAGGTGAAGGTCTTGAATATGCAAATACTATTAAATTTAACCAAATTAGTTTGCGAGTTGAATCAGGAACTTATTTTGAAGACTTTCCGATTAAACTTCCTGCTAACGTATCTATCAAAGGTGATGAATTTAGACGTGTGATTATAAGACCAGCAAACAGAGTATCACAATCTCCTTGGGCTAATACATATTTTTATAGAGATGAAGAATTCGATGGCCTAAGAGGTGATTCAAACAGTGTCACTGGAGTAGCTGATCCTAACTTACCAACAGGTGGTACAAGATATGTTGATCCGCTAACAGGTAACCCAGTAGGTTGGTTTGGTAGACACTATCTAGTTAATCCAGCACAAGATGTTAACGTAGGTAACTTTGGTGCAACCAACGCAGGTGGATATAAACAAGCATCAAAACTTTTAACGTATAATGTAGACTATATTGGTGCAGAAATTATTGCTTGGATAAATGCTCAAGTTGCTGGTAATATTGCACCATTTACTTCTGGGTTTGTATACGATCAAACTAAATGTTTGAGAGATACAAAACTTATCGTAGAAGGTATTGCAGAAGATCTAGATTATGGCGGACGCAGAGCAAGTTTAAAGAATCAGGGTTTTTATTATGCAGGTGCTGTTGCAGGACAAGAAGATGAAACAGTAGCGGCAATTAATCAAATTAAAACTGTTGCTAACACAGTGCTACAAAATACTGCCTACACTAGTTTACAATCAGGTGTTGATCAAATAATTGATACTAGGTTAACTTCTGAAACACAATCACTTACAGAGGTTAATAACCTAGTTGATTGTGTAACCTTTGCTTTCAATGCAGGTTATAATCCTCCAAAAAATAACAAAGACGGTATTGACGTTTTCCTTTGTAATGATGGTACTATTGTTAGAAACTTGAGTGTTACAGGACATGGCGGATTTATGATGGTACTTGATCCAGATGGACAAGTATTAACTAAATCTCCTTATTGTCAAACAGGTTCAAGTTTTTCACAATCTCTAAACAGACAAGCATTTAGAGGTGGTATGCTTGTTGATGCGTTTACTGGTAACGTTCCAATGGACGTTGTAGGCAAGACAGATAATTTTACACTACAAGTTGAGTCACAAGCAGGACAAGGTTTGTATGTTAGAAAGCCTCAAGTACCTGCTCCATTCTATATGGAAGGTAGACGTTTCCAAGTCAATGCTGTAAGAAATTGGGACCAGGTAACTGGTACAGCTGAATTAATTCTTGATCAAAGTTCTAACAAAGATTCACTCGGTGTAGGACAAGGTTTTACAGGCACTGTATATGGTTCTGTTGATTTAGATACAGTCAGTGCGATAAACAAAGTTGAAATCACTGTACAGACAGCTGGTGCAAGATCAATGCTAGGTAACGACTTTACACAAGTTAACGACTTAGGATACGGATTAATTGTTAACAACGGTGGCTTATCAGAAATGGTGTCACAGTTTACTTACTATTGTTGGACAGCATACTACGCTAACAATGGTGGTGAAATTAGATCACTTAATGGTTCTAACGCATATGGTGAATACGGTCTAGTTGCAAACGGTTCAGATCCAAATGAAATTCCAGATGCTGTAACACTACGTGATAATATGGTTAAACCAGCTAAGATTGCTTTAGCCGAAACAATATTAGAATTTAGTACAGCAATTGGAAGCGTTCCTGCTATTGCGGAAAAAGGACACCAAGTAACACAAGGATCTGCAACAGGTACAGTAGTTTTTGAAACAGCAGGTAAAAAATTATATCTTAAAGATGTGTCAGGTGGATTGTTTGATATAAATGCTGATGTAATATTAAACGGAAGTACTAACCTAGGACAACCAGTTGATGTAAGTAACCCAAGTTTACGAGCAGATGCAGAACAAATTAACATCTATGTATTTGATTTTGAATCAAAACCACAGAACAGAGGTGAACTTAATATCCTGCACACAAATGGTACTATTGCCAGATATGAAGCTTCTAGTATCAACCTAGTAAAAGATTTTAGAGTAGACGGACATATTGATGTACCATTTACACCAACAGCAACAGGTACTAATGCAGAATTTGACATTCAAAAAATACTTTCAAACAAAGATAGTACAGGAACAGGCGACTATGTAGCAATCATTAGAAATGGTGGTATTAACTATACAGTTGGTGATACATTTGTTGTAGATGGTATTAATCTAGATGGTGCTAGTAGTACTAATGATGCAACTATCACAGTAGACACTGTAGACACAAATGGTCAAATAAAAACTGTAACAACTACAGGTACTATAGTGCCTACAGCAGACACACCGATCTTTGATGGACAAGTTTACAAAGTTAACTTTAGTACTGCTACAGCAGGATATAGTAATGACGGACTTGTAGAACAACTAGAAGAAGGTCATTTAATTGACTACAGACAAAACCAAGTTTTTGTAATGGACAATGTCCTTGATACAAATAGATTAACAATACGTCCAAGTACAGCATTTGAGTTTGATGAAAAAGACGGCTATACCTATAGAACAACAACATTTACAACAACAGAATCAACTGGAGAAGATTTACCTACTGATAATCAAATTTTAATGGGTCTTGATTCTACATTTGATTATGTAAGATGTATTGTAGATGAAACATATACAAATGTTGTTGTTGAACCAGGGTTTGGCGGCACAACACTAGGTGATACAAAAGGCGATGTTGGTATTGCTATTGAACCTATTACAGATGTTCAAGACGTTGCACGTTTGCGTAGAGGCGGAATGGGCTTTACATGGAACGGTAAGACCCATATGGTTACAGACTATATACCAAGATCAGGCTACGCAATCCTAAAATTCTTTGACGTGATGGATCCATATACTCCAAGTGGTTATATTGATCTAAACAAAACAGGAAACGCAAGAGGCTTACATAGTCCTGTGAACTTATCTGGTACACAAGCATTGACTATACGTGTTGGCTTACTTAAAGATGCGCCTGGTGATATTACAATTCAAATTTCTTTGACAAGAGCTACAGGACACGACTTCTTAGATATTGGTACAGGATCTTATAACCAAACAAACTATCCAACAGTACTATTAGGACAAGGTAGACAGAACAACCAATCCTACGAAGTTCAAGAACGTAGTAAGGGACGTGTGTTCTACGTGTCAACTGACCAAGATGGTTTCTTCCGTGTAGGTAGATTCTTTACAGTTGACCAAGGTACTGGTACAGTTACTTTTGCAGGTAGTATTGCGCTATCTAACTTAGATGGTATTGGATTTAAACGAGGTGTTGTCGTTGCTGAATTTAGTACAGACGATGGTATGACTCAAAATGCTTCAGACATTGTCCCTACACAAAACGCTGTACGTGGTTATGTAAACAGACGTTTAGGTTGGGATCACAACGGTGTTGCTATTGGTAATATTATTGGTGGTGGTGCTATTGCTAGAGATGGCCATGCCGCAATGGTAGGAAATTTAAACCTAGGTAGTAATAGAATTGTTAACGTAAGTGCTCCAGATCAAGGATCAGATGCGGCAAACAAAAACTATGTTGATCAAGTAGCATCTAGTTCAAACAGTTTAGACTTATTACGCGATGTAATGGTTAGAAAACCTGCTTCAGATAGTGCAATACCTGATAGAGATTATTACAGTGGACAACTTTTACACTATACAGGAAACAAAATTTTACTTTTAGATTCTTCTACTATACAAGATGGACCGTTTGATACAACCTTCCAAGGTAGTATTATTGAAGCAGGAAGTGCTAAGGGTTGGGTTCAAAGAGTTGAAACTATTGTAGACGCTGTTGTAGGTAATGCAATTAGAGTAACCTATAATGAAATATTTGGCGGTAGTGCTTTTAGTGGAAGCGGTGCAGTAACACAAAAAACTCTTATTAGAGCATTGTCATCGCCAGGTATAACTTATAACGCTGAAGTAGGTGGTAACGGTATTGACGCGGCATTCTGGGTTAGTAAAGGTTTAGCATACGATGTTGAACTCATAACAAATGCAGGTACTGGTTATGATGCCACTGAAACATTTACTGTACCAGGAACTTTATTAGGTGGTGCTACTCCTGCAAACGATGCAACTATTACTATTGCAACAGTTGACGGAAATGGTGCTATTACAAGTGTAACTGTATCTGGTGCCACAGGTAATACAACTGTTCCAATTTGTGATCAAGCAGATGTTGCTCCGTTGCTAGAACATGCCAACGGTAGAGATGATGGAACAAGTCAAATTGAGTTTATAACTTCTACGCAAAGCGATCACTATAGTGTAGGATATATGATTAAAGACGACACTATAGTAAATGCTGATGTTAAGAGTGATGCAGGAATACTACAAAGTAAACTTGCAATGAACGCGGCAACTACTAGAGCAGATGCAGTTGGTATTGCTCAAGCAGATCTAGGACTTGCAAGTTTTGATAGTGACGACTTTGATGTAACTGACGGCTGGGTTACACTTAAAGGTGGTGCAGTCGACTTAGCTGACATACAAGAGATTGCTAACCTTACTGCACTAGGTAATATAAGTGGTGCAAGTGCTACTCCAACAGAAGTTCCAATTACTACAACTGGCGGTAGTGATAGTTTAGTAATGACAAAAAGCGATGGAAAAATTAGAACAACTGGTTTAATAGTTGGTGCTAATGATTCTTATACTATTTTACAACCTAAGTCAGGCGCGGCAACAACAATTGAAATGCTTACACCAGGTGGTGCTCAAATTTTTGAAGCAACTGGTACTAGTGCAATTACAGCTGAATTTGCGGCAAGTATTGATATTGATAATAGTGGTGCAAATACACAAAGTACACTACAAACAAATTCAACTTTTAACAATGCAGGACGTTTAAGTTCAGATTGGATTTACACACAATTTATTGAAGCGGCAAACGAAAAAGGCACAGGTTCAACAGGTATAGCAATAGGTGCTGGTACTGGTAAAACAAATGCAGGTGAAATTAGTTTATTGGTTGCAGATGCGGCCGCAACTAAAGCGCCATTTAAATTTAGTAACGTAGGAGTTGTTCCTGATGTTGATAATGTATACAACATTGGACAGGGCGGCGGCTCACCTTTAAGATATAACACAGTATATGCAAGTGTATTTGATGGTACTGCAACTAAAGCTCGTTATGCTGACTTGGCAGAAAACTATCTAGCAGATGCTGAATATGAAATAGGAACTGTTGTTGTACTAGGAGGAACAAAAGAAGTTACTTCTACTACAACCAAAGGTGATACAAGAGTGTTCGGAGTAGTTTCAGAAAATCCTGCATACTTAATGAACAGTGAATTGCAAGGTGATTACGTAACACCTGTAGCACTAACAGGACGAGTAAAATGTAAAGTAATCGGAAATGTTAATCCGGGTGACATGCTTGTAGCAAGTGCTATTGAAGGTTATGCAATAGCTAATAACAATCCTGGTATAGGAAGTGTTATTGGTAAAGCACTAGAAGCTAAAGAAGGCGATGGCAAAGGAACAATTGAAATAGTTGTGGGGAAAGTGTAATGACTAAACAAGTAGTAAACATAGGAACTAGTGCTAACAAAGGTGATGGCGATCCATTACGCACAGCGTTTAGGAAAATAAACGAAAACTTTGATGAAGTTTACAGTGATGTAAAACAGCTTAACAGTGTAAACTTTGGTGGTGGAACTATCACAAGTGATATTATAGGTACTGTAAGCGGTACTGACAGTACAATGCTTGTTGATGGTAACAACAGTAAAGTTGTTGGTCCTATTGAAAGTTCTACTTGGACAAGGCCTACAGGAGATATTGAAATAGAAGCAACAGCAGACAATGTTGTAATTGAAGCTGGAACCACAGTGACAATGCAACACGTATCTGCACAAGATTATGTTCAAGTATCTAACAATGGTACAGTGATATACAGCGATAGTTCAATACAACTAAAAACAGCAGGACAAGACATACAAATAGGATATGATGTAGCAAGTGGTGATGTACAAATAGGACACAGCAGTTCACAACTTTTTGTAAATGGAACACTAACTGTAAACGAATTTGCAAAAATTGTTCCACCAGACTATGACACAGTCGCGAGAGACGGTTTAGCTGGCCTGTCAGACGGTTCATTAATTTTTAACACTGATTCAAATAATTTAGAAATGTATGTAGGCGGTGTATGGAAAAATGCAACTGCAACAGACATAGGCGATTTAACAGATAACGGAAGTTTAATTCCAGCAGATGTAAGTGATTTAACAGATACAACGAATATTATTCCAGCAGACGTAAGTGATTTAACAGATACAACTAGTATAATTCCAAACGATATTGGAGATCTATTAGCAGGTGGTAACACAGGAGATGTTGTTACAAAAACAGCAATAGGCTATGGATGGACAGCACCGAACTATTTTGGAGGTGCATTTTCAGATCTAACATCAACACCAACCACATTAGCAGGTTATGGAATTACAGACGCAGTTGCTCTTACAGGATTAAGTGTATCAACAGCAAGTGCAGGCACAGCCGCACTAGCATATAATAATTTAACAGGTGCATTTACATTTACTCCACCAGATTTAAGTTCATACTTAACAAGTTACACAGAAACAGACCCAGTAGTAGGTGCAATCACAGGAATAGTAAAAGCAGATGGTGCAGGTAATATATCAGCGGCAGTTGCAGGAACTGACTATTTGGCAAGTGTTGCATTTGGTGATTTAACTAGCACACCAACTACACTTGTTGGTTATGGCATTACAGATGCGGCAACATTAAACAATATGGCTCCAACAGGTGCAGTTGACTTTACAGGTGCAACAAGTGTAGACTTTACTGGTGCAACAATTACAGCATTAGACTCATCAGGACTTACTAAACCTATTGACCTTGACGATAATGAGGAAGTTAGGTTTGGCACTGATAATGATATGAGAATATATCACAGTGGCACAACAGGTAACATCGATAACAACACAGGCACTTTAATCATAAGCGGTCCAACTGTTAGAATACAAGATGGCGCATTGGCAAATACTGCTATATCAGCCGCAAACGGTATTGCTACACTTTATCACACAAACACAGCAGTTTTAAACACAACAGCAGGTGGCATACAGATAGAAAAAGGTGTTAGAGAAAAGTTTGCTACAACCAACGGTGCTACAGGAGTTACAGCATTAGATTGTTCAACAGGACACGTTCATTATCTAACAGCACCAGCAGGTGATATTACAGCAAACTTTACTAATTTAGATTTAACAGCAGAATACGCAACCAATGTAACTGTTGTAATTGATCAAGGTGGAACAGAATACGAAATCACAGCAGTACAAATTGGTGGTGTAGCACAAACAATAGTTTGGCAAGGCAACAGTGCGCCAACAGGAACAGCAAACGGAGTAGACAGTTTTTCATTCACAATATTAAACGATGGCGGAACATATGTTGTGCTAGGACAAATGGTAGCATTTGGAGGAGTTTAATAGATGCCTTTGATATCTACAGTAACAGGTAGTTTTACAGCAGGACGTAGAGCAAACTCATTTAGTTCGCCACCGGCGGCTTGGTCTCCTTCAACAGATATATCTCCTGCTATTTGGCTAGATGCATCAGACGCTGGCTATTACACGCTCAATGTACCAAGTGGAAACACTGTTACAGGAGTTGCAGACAAAGCAGGCAATGCCGTTGTAACAGTTACTGGCCTACCCGATAAAGCAAATACACTGGACGGCAAAACTGTTTTTACATTTACGTCAGGGGAAGATTTAACCACCAACGAAGTTGCACAAGCCAGCAGTGGCAATCACTGGGCAGTTGGAGTATTTCAATGGAATCAGATCAACGACACACAGGATAGTTTCTGGAGTACAGAGACTACAGGTAGTCCAAAAAGAGACTATGCTGTAAGTTCAGGCAATGCAAGTGCATTTGATGGGGAGTTGGACCTGGACGCTTTGAGTTCCAACAGGATATCATCAACCATAGGAAACAAACAAGACTTTGATTCAGGTATAGCACAGGACACTTGGGTTATTATTGGTGCTATATTCAACAAGACAGGCAACCAGATTGCTGTTAGAGTAAATGGTGATAATGCATTTACACCTGTGAATGACTATGACAAGAGTCTACAAACAAATATGGATTTAAGAATATTTAAAAACCGATCCAACGAACGAATGCAAGGTCGAATGGCAGAGTTTTTTACAGTAGCAGACGTTCCTGGCACAGGCGGAACAGACATAACAGATTTTGAAAAAGCAGAAGGTTATCTTGCTCACAAGTGGGCACTAACAGGCAATTTACCTGTAAGTCATCCATATAAGAGTTCAGCACCATAAGGATAAGAAATGGAAAAAGAATATATTGTAACACTTAAAAAAGGTATAGATCCAGTAAGTTTTCAAAAGGAAATGGTAGCAAATAATATGTTACCTTATATTCCTGAAAGACCTGTTACTATTGCAAACGCTCGCCCAGGATCAATAAGGAATACACATTATCTTTTAACAGAAGAGGAAGCTGAACAACTTAAAAAAGATGCAAGAGTTTTTGCAGTTGAACTAGATATAGCTGATAGAACAGATATTATTATTACACCACACACTACTCAAACAGGAGACTTTACAAAAACTACATTAGATTCAGGAGATTTTGTAAACTGGGGATTGCGTAGAATGATTGCATTATCTAATCCTTATTTAAGTGATGGTACTGTTACAGGCGGCTTTGATCATACTTTAACTGGAGAAGGCGTAGATTTTATTGTTCAAGACTCGGGTATACAAGCAGATCATCCAGAATTCCAAGATACTAATGGTAACAGTAGAGTACAAGAAATAGATTGGTATGCGGCTAGTGGGCTTTCAGGAACAATGCCAGAAGGTCATTATACAGATTATGACGGACACGGTACCCATTGTGCAGGTATTGCGGCAGGAAAAACATATGGTTGGGCAAAGAACGCAAGAATTTACAGTATAAAAATTGCAGGACTAGAAGGTTCCAGCGATCCAAATACTGGAATTCCTATTTCTGATATTTTTGATATTATTAAATTATGGCATAGAAATAAACCAATAGATCCATCAACAGGTGTAAAAAGACCAACTGTGGTTAACATGAGCTGGGGTTACTTTAGTAGATATCAATTTATAAGTGGAGGTAATTATAGAGGCACAAACTGGACTGGAAGTTCACGTAATACAGCATATGGCATGACAGGAGTGTTTGATGGTATCGGCTACCAACATCCTATTAGAATAGCAAGTGTTGATGCAGATGTAGAAGAACTAATTGACGAAGGTGTAAATGTTGTAATTGCCGCAGGTAATAGTTATCATAAAATAGCTGACGAAAACGATCCGGATTATAACAACTATTATAATAGTACTTTTTACGGTCAGCGTTATTATCATAGAGGCGCTTCACCATATAGCACAGAAGCAATTATTGTAGGTGCAATTGACAGCGCATTAGATGGCGACGGTAATGAACAAAAAGCTACGTTTTCTAATGCAGGACCGGGTGTAGATGTTTATGCTCCAGGCGTAGATATTATGAGTGCAACAAGTACCACTAACAAATTCACTGATGGTGCATATCCACTTAATAATGCTTTTAGAATTACAAACATAAGTGGTACTAGTATGGCCGCTCCACAAATAGCAGGTATTGTTGCTACCTACGGAGAAGTCCAACCAAATGCAACACCTGCAAATAATAAAACTTGGGTAACATCAAATTCAAAAGCACAAATTGATGTGAACGGAAACACTGGTAGTGATTACACTAACCAAAGAAGTTTATGGGGTGGATATAATAGATACGCATTCCAAGAATTTAACGATCCAAATGTTGTAACTATTGCAGGTGAAGAAACAATTACTTTAGTTCAAGAAGATGCAACCCCAACTTATGCGTTAACTACATCAACAACAAGTGTAAACGAAGGGCAAAGTTTTACCATTACTCTACAAACAACAAACCTAGTCAATGGTACTATCATACCTTACACAATATCAGGTGTATCAACTGAAGACATAGGCGGAGAATTGCTATCAGGTAATTTTATTGTAGGTGTAACTATGGTAAAAACATTTACTGCTACTGAAGATAATACATTTGACGACGGTAACGAAACTTTTACTTTATCTATTGATGGTACATCAACAAGTGTTAATGTTACAATAGCTGATACTAGTTCACCTGATCCTTCTTATGCTCTTAGTGCTACTAGAACAAATCTTGGAGAAGGTGAGTCAACAACAATTACTCTTACAGCAGATAACGTGTTGTCAGGGACTTCTATACCTTATACAATTACAGGCGTAAGTTCAGAAGATATAAGCGGTGAACCTTTAACAGGTAACTTTACTGTAGGCAGTGATATGTCAAGGACGTATCAAATAGCGGCAGATGGACAACTTGAAGGATTAGAAACTTTAAATTTCGCACTAAATGTACAAGGTATTGATATTGATATTACTATTAATGATACCAGTAATAGTCCAACAACTTATAATCTAGTAGCAAGTGTAGGAGCAGTTAACGAAGGTCAATCATTTACTGTTGATCTTATTGTTGATAATCCAATAAACGGAGTACAACAAGATTATATTATTACAGGTGTTGATAGCACAGACATAGGTGGTGCATCTCTAACAGGTTCCTTTATAGTAGGCAGTGCAACACAAGTTACAATTAATGTAAGTGAAGACTTTACTACAGAAGGCGAAGAAACATTTGTAATAAGTTTAGCAAGTGTAACAGGTGTTAGTGCTAGTGTTACCATAAATGATACAAGTACAACACTTGTGCAAGGACAAGAACCGATTACTACACCAGGTAGCGGTACTTTTACAGTTCCACAAGGTGTTACAAGTTTGAGCATACTTGCAGTTGGTGGAGGAGCAGGTTCTGGTTCAACTGCCGCTCTAGGTGCAGGACAGCTAACTGGCGGAGGAGGTGCAGGAGGTACAGGCTGGCTTAATAATATTACAGTAACAGCAGGGCAAGTTATTTCTTATACTGTAGGTGCAGGAGGAATTGGTGCAAACAATGGCGGAGACACTTCTTTTACAATTGGTAGTAATACATATACAATAGAAGGTGGAAAAATAAGTTCCGCACAGAATAAAAACGGATATGGTAGTGAAGCACCTATGCTTGATGCAGGTGTAGCTGGAGGACTTGGAGGCTCAGTAGCAACTGGATCATCTGCATTTACTGGTTATCAACAAGGAGGCCAAGGTGGTTGGTCGTATCCTTACGCACATGGCAAAATGGTTATAGGTGGCGGAGGCGGCGGATCTGGAACAGGAGGCGTTGGTGATCAAGGTTTTCCTCAAACTGAAGTAATAGATGGTGTTAGTAAAAATAGATATCAAATACTAAATGTTGATATAGGTGCAAATGATGGAAACTGGAAATTAGCACCAGGTGCAAGATCAACTACAGGTACACAGTCTACAAAAATGTTTCAAGTTGATGATTACAATGGCGGATCTCAATTTTTAGGTGTCAAATTAGACAACAGACCTTCAGGCACAGCAGACTATGATGTTTCATATCCTGGATTTTTTATGGAAAGAATCAATAGATTCTTTGCTGATAATGTTACTTCTACTTGGGATATTTATGATTCTATATACATTGTGTTCAAACAAGGCGCAGGTGCTACTACACCAAGGTATGTTGCAAGATTAGAAAAGACTTCTGGAAGAAGTGTTCTCGATGCTAATACAATGAAGTTCCAAGATTATAGTGCAGATGCATCTCTTCCGCAAATGACTTATTACATCAAACACCATGTTGAAGCAACAGGATGTACTTTTGAAAGTGTGCCTTACACAGTTGGTAATGGAGGTAGTGCAGGATATATTGAAAGTGCAGGTGAAACTATCTATAGTATTGAATACAGAGGTGGCGCTAACACAGGAGCAACTTATGCAAACACTACATCGTTAGGAGAATTTTTAGTAGCTCAAGGAGATCAAACAGTAGATTTAAATACTGCTACAGTAGGAAGTGGTGGTGGACACACGTTCATTGAAAATTGGCAAAGTGGCACAGGGACAGTAAGAGGCGGACACGGTGGTGGTGCCAACCTTACAAGAGGACTTAGTGGATTATCAGGAGCAAGAGGTACAAGTAGAGCTATACTATCAATTACAGGTGCAGGTGATGTTTATCAAACAGCAGACGGTGCCGTTGGTAATGAAGTTTCAAGTGTTTCAGCATATGAAGTTGGTGCTGGAGCAGGTGGAATAGGTATTATGGGTCTTGCACCAGCAGGATCACAAAGTAGAGCTGAAACTGGACAAGACGGTGGATTATTATTTGTGTATCCAGGATCACAAAGACAATTCAATGCTCCTACATTTACTCTTAATAAAAGTAAAGACAGTGTAAATGAAGGTAGCCAAGTTAGTGTATCTATAACAAATAATCTTACAGAAGATGCAACACAGTTACCTATTAGAATTTCTGGCATACAACAAGCTGACACAAGTTCGTTCACTCCATCAGTTACTTGGACTGGAGATGTAGCAACTACAGCATTAAATGTCTTGTCCAACAGTATCAATATAGGAATAGCCGCAGATAATTTATTTGACGGAATAGAAACTATGACTGTTGATTTATATAATCCTGGTGATACAAATTATAGTGGAGATGTTGTAGCTACAACTAGCATAGTTATAAATGATACAAGTGACGGCACACAGGTTAATCATACAGGAACAGTAGTAAATAGTGGTAATACAGGTTATACATGGACAGCAGGAAGTGATAGAAATGGAATTATTAGTGGTCTTAATCCTAATATTGTTATAGATCAAGGTGATACAATATCTTGGACTGTAAATGCGCCTAGTCATCCGTTTTACTTGAAGGAAAACCAAGTAACAGGAACTGCATCAGCTGTAAACAATGTTCAAAATAACGGTACTACAAGTGCTGTGATAGAATACACACCTACAGTAGATGGAAGAAAATACTATCAGTGTTCTGTGCATAATAGTATGCACGGAGAAATTTATATATCTAAAGATCACTGGATAACTTTAGGACTTTATACTCCTACAGAAAATAGAGAAATAAACAAAATTGCACTTGCAGGTAGAGGATATACAATTACTGCACACAGATCGAGATTAGGATCCGGTAACAGACATTTTTGGGAAAAAGTATCTGATAGAGGATCGACAATCTATAATAGGACAGGAACTGATAATATTATTCCAGGACAATCTGTTACTGATGCGTCGGAAAATCACTATCTTGCATATACAGGAGAATGGAATTGGAAAACACAAACTCCAGCAGTTGACTATCCTAGTAAATTATATGTAACTAAAACAAATTCTTCTGGCGCAAATCTTTGGTATAGAACTTATGCAGATTCAGACGGGTATGCATACAAAGCACACGACATAAAAATTAACAGTTCGGGTAACTTAATAGTTGTTGGAACGTTGTTAAACAACTCTGCTACACAAAGCGCAATGTTTATTATGGAGTTAGACATTACAAATGGTGATGTTGTAAGACAATACAAAGCACCTCCTTCAGATAGACTTATGGAAGGTTACTTTGTTGAATGCGATGGCTTAAATGATCAGTATGTAGTATATGGTAGAGAAAAACAACCAAGTGGCACTAATAACGAAGAATTTGCTACAAGACTATGGAAATTTAGTTCTACTTTTGCTCTACTATTTGCAAGATGGTATTATCTAAATGACGATGCAGAACCAAGTGGTCTTGCATTAAAATTAGCTGAAAACGGATCTATTGATTCCATTTACATCGGAGTAACAGATCCAAACACTTGGAGATCACATGTAATTAAATTAGACGGTACAACTGGTTTAAGAACAAACGAGTGGCAACTTAATAGCACAACAAGAACATCTACTTATCCTGTTGTAAATGACATAGCTTATGATAGTGTAAACGATAAAGTTTTTGCTGTAGGAAAAATTAGAAGTACAGCTACTGGATCAGACAAAATGTTAGTTACAGGATTCAATGACAGTTTAACTGAAAATGAAGTTGGTATATATACAACTGATCAAGGAGGCGGACATTATTTAATCGCTAATACCTGTGCAATAGATAATACTCTTGATCCAAATAATAGATTGTTTGTAGGCGGATACGGTATTAGTGTATACAACAATACAGCGCAACAAGCCTTAGTTGCTAGTGTTCCTATAAATCCAGCACCAACACCAGATGATCAATTTGATCAATTTACTTATACAGAAGTAGGTCAATGGTCAAGTGTTAATATTGCAACCAGTTCAATAGACGAATTAACTGTAGTAGGTATAACTATTGGAGAATCAGTATTCCCTACAACAGCAGGCGCAACTAATGGAACTGTTACAAATTCAAGCGATTACACATGGCGTAAGATGCCTTTAGATTATTCTACAAACATTCAACCAGAAGCACCTACACCAACGTATGCACTATCAGCAAGTGCAACTTCAGTGAACGAAGGACAGAGTTTCACAGTTACACTTGACACAACAAATGTTCCTGATGGTACAAATGTTCCTTATACAATTACTGGTGTAAGTAGTGCTGACATAGGAGGTGTAAGTTTAACTGGTACATTTACAGTACTGAGTAATTCTGCAAGTGTTACAATCAATGTTACAGCTGACAATACAACTGATTAAAGGATTAAGAAATGGGAGCAGAAACTTTTACACTTACATTAGATGATCAAGGTAACTCCATAGCTGTTACAATAAATGACACTTCTATAACTCCTCCAACAGGGGAAGAAGTTTTTACAACAAATGGCACTTTCACTGTTCCAGACGATATATACGTATTAGATATTTTTATGGTAGGTGGCGGTGGTGGTGGACAACCCGGACAATATTCCTACGGATCAGGTGGAGGCGGCGGTGGCGGCAATTGGACACACTATGAAGGTGTTTCTGTTCAACCTGGAGATACGTTTACTGTAGTAGTAGGTCAAGGCGGAAGTGGAGGTAGTGTTAGCACAAACTCACCTTTTGAAATTGTGACTACATCAAGTAGTTCAGGTTCAACAAAATATCCACAAGCAGGAACAGTAACAAATGCTACTAACGGAGGAAACACTACAATAAAACACAATGTTGCGGAAGAAACAGACAGTGTTTCCGGAACAGCAGGTGGCGGATTAGCGGCAAGCGGTACAGGTGGTACTGGCGGCTCTGGTGGAGCAGGAGCTGTTACAAGTTTACATTTACTTAGTATTACAACTACTATACACACTACAATAGGGTCAGGCACAGGAAGAAATAAAGCTGATGAAGTTAGACCAGGAGGCGGCGGTGGACCAAGGACTGCTGGAGATGGTGGTTACGGTCGTGGTGATTTTTATAGAAGCTCAGGTGGATTTAATTATTATAAAGCATCTCCAGGTGGAGATGGTGGTGGAGTATATTTAAACGACGGTACAAATCAAGGCGCTAATGGTACAGATGCTCCGCCTTTGGGTACAAGTAATTACAACTATACAGGTGCAGGAGATGGTGGTAATGGCGGTACTGCTGTTGGTAATGCGTATGGCGCTGGAGGAGGCGGTGGCGCTGGTGGTCGTATCCGTAACCAAACTATTATCAGCGGTGGAACAAACTATTACTACAGATGGTTTTTATCACATGCTGGACAAAATGGCGGAAATGGTGCTGTACGATTCGCATGGGGAGCGTAACCTGATAAATACATACGAAGGATACTGATATGACTATTCAAACTATAAACATAGGACAAATTGCAAATGACGGGACAGGTGACGATTTACGAGAAGCGTTCCGCAAAGTAAATGAAAATTTTGACGAACTAGATTTACGTCAACCTGAATCAACTACTGGATCAAACTTAGGATCGGGAGAAGCAATTTTTGCAGGCAAGGTTGGAGATGCACTAACTTTTAATAATATTACTACAAGTGGTGCTTTAACAATATCAACTGTTGCAGGGAATAATGTACAAATAAGTACAAATTTACAAGGCGTTTTATATGTATCAGACCAGGGTAGTAGCAATATCGATGACGGTGATGTTTTCAATATAAACGGTGGTCCAGGCATACAAACAACTTTAGTTGGAAACACTCTTACAATTACAAATACCGGCGGTACTGGTGGCGGCGTATCAGCTTTTGATTCAGATTTAGATTTTGGCGAAATTATAATGACTGTTCAGTCACACGCTGATTACCTACGTTTAACCACAGATGTTGATTACGGAACTGTAACAAGTCCAGTACAAGGTATAAGCAGTGATATGAATGGCATTTAATTATGGCAGATTTTTGGACAATAGAAACAGGACAAACAATAGCAACTGTTGAAGAGGAAACAACAGTAAGTATAGGTTTACCTTTAGTTCCAAATACTAATCCTAGTCTTAAAATTATTTCGGGAGAACTACCTCCTGGTTTAAGACTAAAAGACAATCAAATAATAGGCACACCTTACCAAGTTAATAGAACACAAACTTTTAGTTTTGTTATTAGAGCAACTGTAGATGATAATATTGAAGACCGTACATATCGTATCATTGTAAACGGCCCTGATTCACCTGTATGGACTACACCTGAAGGAATTCTTAAAGCTGGTGGAGATAACCCTTTAAACAATAGGTATTTTATATTAGATAATGAAGTTGTTGATTTCCAATTAATGGCAAAAGATGATGATTTTCCAACAGGAGAAACATTAGAATATTACATTGACAAAGGAGATGGTGTACTACCTCCAGGTATAACTTTATCAAAAACAGGAAAGTTAAGCGGAGTTGTAGAACCATTACTTGCATTAGATAAGGACAGTAAACTAGGACAGTATGATACAGGAAATTACGATATGTATCTACATGATTTTAGTAATGTGTCTAGTTTATTTTATCAAGGTCAAGTTATACAAAATTATATCTACAATCCACCAAAAAAATTAAATAGATACTATGAATTTAGAGTTAGTGTAACAGATGGATATACAATAGTTAAAAGAAACTTTATATTGTATGTTGTAGGAGAAGATTTTTTACGAGCAGACAACGTAATTGTTCAAGTTGGTACTGGTGTATTTACAGCTGACAATACCTATATTAGATGGCCTATTTGGGTAACTCCGCCAGACTTAGGTTATCGAAGAGCTAATAATTATATCACTTTGTTTTTAGACGTATTAAAAAACGAAAATCAAAGAGGTGCAATACAATATGAATTGTTAACAACTAACGATGATAATACAGCAAGCCAAGTACCTCCCGGAATGGCATTAGATTCTAGCACAGGAGAAGTTGCAGGCAGAGTAGGATATCAACCTGCTGTTACTAGAGAATACAAATTTACAGTAAGAGCTAACTTAATATTATCTGAAAACAATGTTGTTGATGTTGTAGCATATAGAGATAGAACATTCACTGTAAAGTTATTAGGTGATATTGATAGTAAAATAACTTGGTTAACTCAAACAAATCTAGGCACTATTCCTGCAAACTTCGGTAGTGTATTTAGAGTAGAAGCTAGTACGACTGTAGCTGACGCTCCATTAATTTATACACTTGTAGGAGGTAGATTACCTCCAGGACTAACACTACAATACAACGGAGAAATCACAGGTAGAGTAGTGCAGTTTGGCGACAGTGAAAAAGACGGACTAACTATTTTTGATAATGATGATCTTACATTTGATGGAGACACTACAAGCGTAGATAGAATATACAAATTTACAGCAGAAGCAAAAGATAGATTTGGTTACAGTGCAGAAACTAAAGAATTTTCAATTGAAGTTATTGACGATGATGATAGACAGTATAGTAATTTATACATGAAGCCGTTCTTAAAAGAAGATAAGCGTGATAGATTTAGTCAATATATAAATGATCCTGCAAACTTTCCACCTAGCTTAGTTTATAGACCTAATGATCCAAATTATGGACTACAAAGAGATATCAAAATATTAGCATATGCAGGTATAGAAACATCTACACTAGAACAAGTATTTGGGGCTAGTCAAAAGTGGCATAAGAAACGCAGATATAGAATCGGAGATGTAAAGTCAGCTATTGCGAAAACACCAGGCACCCAAAATGAAGTTTATGAAATAATTTATTTAGAAGTAATAGACCCTGCTAAACCATCTGTAGGAACAGCTAGAGATTCTTTTAAAATTAAAAATAATCAAAAAATTACAGCTGATACTATGACTTATGATACAAATAGAAAATACACAAGTCAACAAGAAGGTTATCCTACGCTAACTGCTAGTGGCGATCCAACAAACAGAAACAACGAACAATACAAATTTACAACTAGTGATACACAACTAGATCTTGGAGATACAGTTTTAAGTGAAGATGGTAGTACTGTTTTAACTGCTACTGCTCATACAGATAGCGATCCATTTAAGTTTGGAGAAAGAAATGCTCCAAAAGCTGACGACGGTGGTTTTTTAGTAAGCGGCGGTGGAGGCAAAAAATACCTTGCAAATATTGATAATATGCAAAATAGTATCAAAACTTTAGGTAGAACAGAGTATGACTTTTTACCGTTATGGATGCGTACTCCTCAAGAATCAGGCACACAAGAACCTGGATTTGTATTGGCAATACCATTATGCTATTTGAAGCCAGGAAATAGTCAAACTGTGCTTACAAATTTAAAAAATAGTTCATATGATTTAAAAGATTTAGACTTAGAAATTGACAGATATCTGATTGATAGCACTACAGGTAACAGTAATGAACAATATGTGCTATTCAATAATTTTGCATACAATGCCTAATACGATAAATATATGTAGGAGAAAAATATGGCCAGTAATATAGTATATGAAGGAATAGATGAAAACTATCCTCAAGCAGGTAAAGACAACGACTCTCAAGGTTTTAGAGATAACTTTGGATTAGTCAAAACAGGTTTACAAACTGCACAAAGCGAAATTTCAAGTTTGCAAACTACAAGAGCAAGATTAGATCAAGCTAACGATTTTGGTGGTAATAATATTACCAATGCAAATACACTTAAAGGTACATCAACAATGTATAATGGTGGTGTATTGCAGATCAATACAAACATAAGTTTTGAAAGCGGCCATTATCAAAACTTTACTATTGCTCCTTCAACCGGATCTAACCTTACACTAACACTTACAGATTGGCCTGCAAGTGGTAGATATGCGTTAATCAGAGTATCATTGTTTGGCAGAGATCAAGCAGACACGGTAACTTGGGAAACAGAAGGTGCAGGAACATTCCTAAAAGTACCTACAGGATTTCCAAACACACCAACTATAGATACATCTGCACATCCGTATATCTTTGAATTTTGGACATATGATGGTGGTACAACTGTATTTGGTGAATACAAAGGCCACTTCAACAATGTCATTTAATCCATTAATTGATGATTTAAGTAGTTTCTCTGATAAAGAAATAGAAGATAAAATATTTGAATTGAATAAAAAATATTGGATGACACAAAATCCACAGGTTAGAGACCAAATTACAACTGTTCTAGAAACATATAAGATTGAAGCAGAAACACGTAGAGTAAAAGAACGTTCTAAAATGAATGAAAAAGGCGATTCTCCTCTTGACAATTTGATTAATATCAGTTAATATACATATATGCTAATGAAAACAGATGAACTAGGTATTCCTCGTTTTACAAATAAAGATCTTATGAATATGATCTATTCAGGTCATTCGGATAAAGTTCATGTGGTTCTGTGTGACCCAAGTGATGAAGTAGATAAATTTAACAATGCAATGGAAGAACAAGGACTATCTCCATTACAAAAATATATTCCACTAGATGTAGATCAAAAGACTTTTGACGGTGTATGTCAAAGTGAATGGTTTATGCCTGATGAATACAAAACGTTAAATGTATTAAACTGGCTACAAGCAACTTTAATGGAAAAACTACAAGATCCAGACGATAATAATATTTTAACAACAAAAGAATGGACTAGAGTTTCTGAAGAGTATGAAGAATATAGACAGCGTGGTATGATTGACTTACTACGCTATATGGTTTATCTTGTAGACTTTATGCGTGAGAACAATATTGTATGGGGCGTAGGACGCGGATCAAGTGTTGCTAGTTATGTGTTGTATTTGATAGGCGTACATAGAATCGATTCAATCCAATATGGCCTGGATTGGCGAGAGTTCATGAGATAAGTATTAGACAAAGGAGAACGTTATGGCAGTTAGACAAACAGGTAGAAAAACCTATAGAACAATGCAAGGCAAGCAAATCGATATGGATATGCTTCGTCAACGTAACGAACTCACTCCAGCAGTAGGAAATGCTCGTGTAAATGCACGTGGCGATGAATTGGGTGCAGGTGGTAAAATTTCACGTAAAAGAGAAGATATTTTACGTGACTACTATGCAGACAATCCTGCGGCGGCTCCAGATGAAGTAATCACTAGAGAGCAAAGAAAAGCAGAAGAAACTCCTGTTCCTAAAACAAGAGCGCAAAAGAAAGCCGCGCAAATTGCAAAGGAACAAGAACAAGCTGATGCACAGGATGAGTGGGTCGAAGACGAAGACGGCAATTTTGTTAAAAGAGGTGAATAATGTCAGTACACTTGAAAACTTTTGAAGGTAAACTTACAGCCATCGGAGATAGAGTTATTGTTAGTGATATGTTTTTTGGTGAACAAAAAACTAAAGGAGGTATCATACTAACAACAGACGATGGAAATGTAAGAGGCATTTATCCTAGATGGGGTAAAGTATATTCTAAAGGACCTAAAAACAAAGACATTTATAATGTTGGAGATTGGGTGCTTGTAGAACATGGTCGTTGGACCAGAGGTGTTTCAATCAAAGACGGAGAAGAAGAACTAGAACTACGTATGGTTGAAACAGAAAGTATTCTTGCATGGTCAGAAGAAAAACCAAACGATGTACAAATGGGTAAATCAAGTGTTGGAGATTTTTCACCTGACAAAATTAGTGCAGATGAATTTGCAAAGTAAGAGGTTAAATTGAATAAAGTAGATCTAAATTCGTACATGGATTTTGTACAAGAAGTAACTAGTAGTGAAAGTAATGCTTTTGGTGCTATGAACAAACGCATGGAAGTATTAAGTGATGCAGGAATTAATCCATCATTGCTAATGACAGGTGCGATTGGTATTGCAAGTGAAGGAGGAGAATTTGCAGAAATTGTTAAAAAATGTATCTTCCAAGGTAAACCTATGGACGATGAAACTGTATTTCATTGCAAACGAGAACTTGGTGACATTATGTGGTATTGGATTAATAGTTGCCGCGCTCTTGGTATCGATCCTAACGATGTAGTAGCAGAAAATGTTAATAAATTAAAAGCACGTTATCCAGGTGGCGAGTTTGATGTATTTTACAGTGAAAATAGAAAAGAAGGTGATTTATGATGAGTACAGAAGCACTTAGACAACAAAAATTATATGATGAAGGATTGCGTGAATTCATGCTTAATATGTATAACCACACAGCGGCAGGACTAGCTGTAAGTGGAGTGGTGGCATGGTTTGTTTATTCTTCAGGCTTGCTTTTTGCTATGGCAGGCTCTTTATGGCTTTTTGCACTTGCTCCATTAGGAATGATTCTTTGGTATTCATTTGCAGGACGCAATTGGGCATATGAAAAACTACGTAATTTTTATTACGCATTCACAGCAGTTATGGGAGTTGGACTTGCTCCTATTTTTGCAGTTTATACTGGTGCAAGTATTACACAAGTATTTTTTATTACCGCCGCAACCTTTGGCGGTGCAAGTCTTTGGGGTTACACAACAAAGCGTGACCTAACAGGCTTCGGACATTTCTTGTTCATGGGCTTAATTGGTATTATTATTGCAAGTATTGTAAACTTGTTTATGGCAAGTTCTGCACTAATGTTTACTATTAGTATTTTAGGTGTGTTTATCTTTACAGGATTAACTGCTTGGGATACACAAAACGCAAAAAACATTTATCTTTCACATGGTGGCGATCCACGTTATGGCATACAATTTGCTATTAGCTTGTATCTAAACTTTATCAATCTATTTCAAATGCTACTTGCATTGTTAGGAAATAGAGAATAAGAGGTTAAAAATTGAATTACGAACGGAACCGTAAGATTCTTGCGGATGTTGATGGTGTCCTTTTAGATTGGGAAACGTCATTTGATGCATGGATGCAAACACGTGGCTATGCAGTAGTTGAACCTACAAATTACAAACAATTTGTTAGATACGGAATTACCAAAGAAGAGTCAGACCAAAATGTTAAAATCTTTAATGAAAGTGCATGGATTGGCTACTTAAAGCCATTGCGTGATGCAGTAGATGTAATTCATAAATTTGCTAGTTATCATTGGCACATAGAATGTATTACTAGTTTGAGTACAGATAAATTTGCTGGTATGCTACGCACAACTAATTTAGAAGAAATTTTTGGACGAGGAACTATTAGACGGGTAAGATGTATTGACACTGGTGCAGACAAAGACGACATTCTTAAGGAATACGAGCCAGGTCATTGGTGGATTGAAGACAAGCCCGAAAACTGTGAAGCTGGTTTAAGAGCAGGACATAAACCTATATTGATGTCCCATAGATACAATGAAGATTATAACGGTTGTATTAGAGTCCAAAATTGGCAAGAAATTTTCAATATAATTACTGCTAAAAGTACTTGACTTTTATAATAATATCCTATATACTAAAAGACAATAGGAGTTTATAATGAAGTTTCCAGAACAAAAAAACACTGGTGTTGGTACTGCTGGTTTGGCAGGAATAGCACTTATGGTATTACATGTAACAGGGCATCTCACAGGATGGGCTTGGCCTTTACTTTATGTATTCTTAATTTTAGTCGGAATAGGAATGGAAAATAATAAGAAATGAAAGAATTATGGGTAGAGAAATATCGTCCTAAAACAGTAGACGGTTATGTATTTAGAGATGACGCACAAAGAAACCAAGTTAAAACATGGATCAAAGATAAAACTATTCCGCATTTGCTTTTTAGTGGCAATGCTGGTATTGGTAAAACTACTCTTGCTAAATTACTTTTTAATGAGCTTGAAGTAAACGATCTAGACATACTTGAAATCAATGCTAGTAGAACAAACAGTGTTGATGACGTTCGTGATAAAATTGTTAACTTTGTACAGATGATTCCATTTGGTGACTTTAAAGTTGTACTACTAGATGAGGCTGACTATTTGTCACCAAATGCACAAGCCGCACTACGTGGTGTTATGGAAGAATATCATACAACAAGTAGATTTATTTTGACATGTAATTATCCAAACAGAATTATTCCTGCACTACATTCAAGATGTCAAGGCTTCCACATTGCAAAGATTGATCAAACAGAGTTTACTGCTCGTGTTGCAGAGATTTGTATTACAGAAGGTGTTACTCCTGATCTTGATATACTAGACACTTATGTAAAAGCAACTTATCCAGACTTGCGTAAGTGTATCAACATGGTACAAATGAATTGTCAAGATGGTAGTTTGCTTGCTCCACATGAAGGAGATACAGGCGAAAGTGATTGGAAACTTGACATGGTGGAACTTTTCAAAGCAGGCAAGATTCACGATGCGCGGAAACTGCTTTGTGGAACAGTTCGTCCTGAAGAAATGGAAGAAATTTATCGTTGGTTATATGACAATATTGAATTATTTGGTGATGAAGAAAAACAAGACACAGCAGTATTAACAATTAAACAAGGATTAGTAGATCATACACTTGTAGCTGATCCTGAAATAAATTTATCGGCAACACTAATTAGATTGGCAAGATTATGAATGTAGAATTTGATGGCTTTATAGGTCAGTTTGAAGATTTTTTTGATGAAAAATGGATTGATGAACTAATAAAATATTTTCACACGTTTAGTGATTTAGGTGCTTATCAAGGGCAATACATGCCAAAACATCTAAGAGATGATACGCAGTTATATTTTATGGACCCAATGCGGATACATGATGTACATCCACATTTTGCAGAATACTTTTTTCAAGTATTAAAAGACCAAATTTGTCCGCAATACTATGAAAAATTTAGTATACTACACGAAAGAGAATATCAAACTAAACAATTAAAAATGAAAATGATTGAAGAAGGTGGCGGATATCATCAGTGGCACTATGAAAGCACAAGTAGAGAAACAACACGTAAAATGGTAGTGCAACTTTACTTAAACACTATTGCAAACGGTGGAGAAACAGAATTCTTATATCAAAAGAAGCGTATTAACGCTCGTAAGAATAGATTGCTGATATGGCCTGCAGATTGGACATATACGCATAGGGGAAATACTCCTTTAAAAGGAGACAAATACATATTAACCACATGGTTAGAAGAGGTAATAAAATGACATATTTAGTTACAGATAACTGTATCAAATGCAAACACATGACTTGTGTTGAAGTTTGCCCGGTTGACTGTTTCTACGAAGGTGAAAATATGCTTGTAATTAATCCAGATGAATGTATTGATTGCGGTGTATGTGAACCAGAATGTCCTGCTGATGCGATACTTCCAGACAATCAGCTAAAAGGTGACGAGCTTACTAAATGGATGGGCATAAACAAAAAATATGCTGAAGTATGGCCTGTTGTAAGTGCAGTGCATGATGAAAAGCCTAGCGAAGAAGAAGCAAAAGAATGGGACGGTGTTCCTAATAAGTTTGAGGAACATTTTTCGGAGAAGCCAGGCCGTGGTGACTAAAAATAAAAAACTTATAAATGATATTGTACGCATAAACGTACTAGAAGAAGAAATAGAATATTACAAAACACTAATCCAAGAGCATGACACTGGTCATATTCATACTACAATTAGTTTTTTGACTGACAGACTAAACATTTTAAAAGGAGCAAAAAAAGAATGGCCGTTCAATTAGTAAGTTACAGTAAGCCTAGCGATAACTTTAAAGCAGAAGGCATTGAAGATGTACAGGAACTCATAGCTTTTTGTGCAAGGGTAAGCAATCCAAGTAATCAAATGAATAAAGAAACAAGTGAAAAACTTATAAAATATTTGATTAAACATGCACACTGGTCTCCTTTAGAAATGGTAAACGCTTGTTTAGAAATTGATACCACAAGAGATATTGCACATCAAATTGTGCGACATCGTAGTTTTGCATTCCAAGAGTTTAGCCAGCGTTATGCAGATCCAGCAGAATTTGGTAATCAATTTGTCCTTAGAGAAGCAAGATTACAAGACACAAAAAATCGTCAAAACAGCATAGACGTTGGTGATAGTGATAAAGATTTAGCACTAAAGCAACGTTGGGCAGAAGAACAACAAGATGTTATCTTTAGAGCAAAACGTGCATATGAATGGGCGATTGCTTCGGGAATAGCAAAAGAACAAGCTAGAGTAGTGCTTCCAGAAGGTCTAACAAAAACTAGATTGTATATGAATGGTACACTACGTAGCTGGATACATTACATTGAACTACGCGGTGCTAATGGCACACAAAAAGAACACATGGAAATTGCACATGAGTGTGCAAAAGTTATTTCGGAAATATTTCCATTAGCAGAAGAATTGAAAGGGGCATAAGCCCCTTTCTTTATGAATCTCCATATACGTGGAGCACTTCTTTAACTGCTTCGTGTCTTTCTATATCTCCTTTTGAAAAACGGACTATGTCCAAATGATCTGTATGAATTGTTTCTAACAGTTTAGTAAAACTTATTAAACCGTTATCTTGAAGCCTATCTGCCTGCGCTAGATCGCCTGTAACTGCCATCATTGAATTTTCGCCTAATCGTGTTAGTAACATTTTCATTTGGTTGGGTGTGGCATTTTGCATTTCGTCTGCCAATATAAAGCTATGCTTAAATGTTCTGCCTCGCATGTATGCTAATGGTGCAATCTCAACTATTCCTTCTTCGATCATACCTTCTATTTCGCGAGCATTAAAGTATTCTCGTAGCACATCAAATATAGGCCTAGTCCATGGCGCCATTTTTTGTTCTAGCGTACCTGGTAAAAAGCCCAGATCTTCATCAACACTTACCGCAGGTCTAGTAACAATAATTTTGTCAACTTTGCCTTCTTTAAACATCTTTACTGCCACTTGTACTGCGAGCAGAGTTTTTCCCGTACCTGCCGGCCCAATGCCAAAGACTATGTCTTTAGTTGGATCTAGTAGCTTTAATATGTATTCTTCTTGATGTTTATTACGGGGAATTAAATTTACGATCTTTTTCTTTTGAGTGAACGAATTAAAATCAACAATATTGTTGAAGTTTTTGTGCCGCTGTGCGGCTTTCCTTTTTGCTCCCATCTAGTCCTCCTATATGGATATGGAGTAGAGCGTTGCCCGGAGGGCTATAGCCCTACACATATATTTACCTAAAAATGCAGAGAGAAAAAACTTCTGTTTGGTTTTGTTTTGCGATAAATAAGTGTAGTAACTTATGGAATTATAAAATGTATGATATCGAAAATTTAATCAAAAATATAGAAACAGTATATGAAAGCAATACTGCATTTCAAGTGCTAAAAGACTATGAAAGAGTATTAGATACCCTTGATTTATATGTTTACGAGAATTGGAAAAACGGTGAACTATTAGAAGGTCCGAAAATTGATAGGCATTGGGTAACTGCAAAATTTATGTGGCCAAGAGAAAACATGCCGGATCCTATGGGTGGCAAAAGACTAGTTGATTATGACTGTAAAGTAAGTTACGCAAAAGACGATGTCATACAACCAAGAAGAATTAAGACACCTGATGATATTAGACCTGGTACTAAAAAAGGTAAACTAGACAAAAAGCCTATTTGGGTTGTAGAAATACAGATGCCTAAAAAATTAATTGCAGATATATATGAAGGTTATAGAGAATCTTTAGATATAAACCAAGAACCTGCTGTTGATGCTACTGACACAGCTACAGCACCAGGAGTAGAGGCTCAACCCGCTGATCAAGTAGCGGCTGAAGTACCAGCTGAAGGAACAGTATAATGGGTTTGTTGAAACATGACTTAAAACATATGGTAGACCATATTTTTGAAATAGATGCTTTTAAATCAAAAATGGGTGAAGACCGAGACATTGTTACTTTAAGTTTTAGTGTAAAAGATAACAATGCGGCTGTAGATCTAGAACAATTTATAGAAAAAGGTTATTCTTTTGTATTAGACGCTGACAAGACTCCAGGCGAACAAAGAGACGGAACTTACAAAGTATTTGTTGAAATGGAAAGAAGCCATAGATCATATGATGAGATTATGGAAATTGTTGACGGTGTAGGAAAACTTGCTGATATTGAAAATTTTAAATTTAGATACTATAAAGATTTTACAAGCCGTCCATTAACTAGAGAAAATTTAGACGAATTTATGCCTACTGATCCAGCTGTATATGATCAAAAAGTAAATGAAAGTAATTTAAGTAATTATAAAAACTTTTTCAACCGTAGCTACGTTGAAGATGTAAACATGATAGATGATATTTTAACAATCAAAAAAGCATACGCAGATCCTGTACATTTTAAATATATAGACTTTGGCGAAAAAGAAGCAATATTAGAAAGTTTAGAAGAAACTATAAATGTAAATGATTTTGCTGAAATTATATTCCTTTCTAAATATGTAGGTGACTATAATATTACAAAATACGGTAATAAATTAACATTTGAAAATGCCGGAAAAACTCTGGTAGTAGAACGTATATCATAAATACCATTATGCACACTTGTCAAAATTGCGGTCATCCATCACACTGCGGTATACCGTACCATAGACTTGAAACAGACTATAATGGTGCAACTTATCAAATAAAGGTATGTGACCATTGTAGATGCAAACAGTGCGAAAACAAGGATCAGGAAAATGGCTAAAGAACATTTTAAATTTGAATTTGAAGAATGGATGGCTGAAGAGCTTATTCATAGAGACGATTGGAAAGAATGGTATGAGGCAATGTGTGAGATATTACCTCTATGGGAAGTCGATACAATCGAAAGGGTTGCAATGTTTCTTGCTCAGTGTGGGCACGAATCAGGCGGCTTTAGGGTACTAAGTGAAAACTTAAACTATAGCGCCGCGGCTCTAAATAAAATCTTCCCGAAATACTTTATCAGGGCAGGTAGAAATGCACAAGATTATCATAGACAGCCTGAAAGAATTGCAAACGTTATATATGCAGGTCGCATGGATAACGGCGATACTGATAGTGGCGACGGTTGGCGTTTTAGGGGTGGTGGAATACTACAACTCACAGGACGTTATAACTATACAAAATTTGGTGAAGCAGTAGATATGTCACCAGAAGAAGCAGTTGACTATGTACGCACTAAAAAAGGCGCACTAGATTCAGCATGTTGGTTCTGGGATACAAATGGCATTAACAAATACTGTGATGCAATGGACGTTGTTGGTGCAACTAAACGTATCAACGGCGGCACAATTGGTTTAGACGATCGTAAAAAACACTATCTACATGCAATTGATGTACTTGGTGGCGATTATGAAGAACCAACTATCGATTATAACCAAACAGTGAAGCAAGGATCACGTGGTCCATTAGTAGCAGAAGTACAAGAGAAATTAAATATTTCTCCTGCTGATGGCATCTTTGGTCCAGGTACTGCACGTATCGTCAAAGAATGGCAAGCAAGCCAAGGCTTAGTAGCTGACGGTATTGTAGGACCAAAAACACTGGGAAAATTACTAGGGTAGGTGGTATGGGTGCTAAATTAGCATTAGTAATGTTTGCTTTAATGTGTTTAATGGGTGGTGCAGGATATTGGTACTACACAGACACACAAGAACGAATTCAAATCCTTACACAAAACAATGCTAAATTAGAAACAGCAGTACAAACTAATGAACAAGCGTTAGCGGCACAAACTGCCGCTTTCGAATCTATGCAAAAAGAAAACACTAGACTACAAGCAGAATGGAATGATATAAACGATAGAAATCGTGCTTTAGAAAACAGACTTTCCAGACATGATATTGGTGCGGCAGGTTTAGCAAGGCCTGATTCGACAGAACGTGTTTTGAATAATGCAACAAAAAATGCACAACGTTGTTTAGAAATATTTAGTGGAAGTCAACTTACAGAAAAAGAACTTAGTGCAACTAAACCAAGTGAGATAAATCCAGAGTGTTGGAGAGATGCAAATCCAAACTTTGATCCTAATATACAATCAGATGCGTGGAAAAGGAAAAATCTATGAAACACATTATAGTAGGTATAATTGCAGTAGCACTTTTAGCAGGTTGTACAGCAAAACCTAAAATGATTGAGATTAGTGCTAAGCCAATTGAAAAGCCTAAACTTGTTTTACCGCCAGCTGAAGAATTAAGACTAAAAGATTTAGAATGGGTAGTAATAAACGAAGAAAATGCTCAAGAAGTTTGGGATAAATTAAAAGCAGATAAAAAAGATCCTGTGCTTATTGGACTAACAGATGACGGTTATGAAATACTTGCAATGAATATGAGTGATATTATGAAACTGTTACAACAACAAAAAGCAATCATTGCCGCTTATCAAAATTATTACGAAAATAGTGAGCAAGCACTTGAAAATGCAAATGCACAAATAGAAGGCGCTCAAGCAGAAGTAGAGGCGCAAAATTCCGCTCCACAAGAATCAGTACTAGATAAATTAAATCCCTTCAAATAAATATGTTATGCAACATAAACATATTATATTTGCCATATTTTTGGCCTCTTGTTCTCCAACGACAGATATAGTCGCTACAGCAAGCGATTATATAGGTTTGAATGAATATCAAAATAGACAACAGATAAAAGAATTCGTTGGAGTAGATCCTGTGCGTACAGAATGGTGTGCGGCTTTTGTAAATGCAATATTAGAACTAGAAGGAATACCTGGTTCTAATTCTATAAGTGATTCTCCTCTAATGGCTAGGAGTTTTTTACAATGGGGAGCACCTATAAATCCACAAGACATACAACGTGGAGATTTAGTTGTATTTCCTCGTGGCAATTCAGATTGGAAGGGGCATGTTGGATTCTATGTAGGACGCTCTAATGATGGACGTTATATTATCTTAGGTGGAAATCAATACAATACTGTAAGATATGACTATTATGACCCAAAGAAAGCTCTAGGAATTAGACGTTGGTCTGAATAAATACACATAGTAGAAAGGATATACTATGTGGGAAATGATAGAACGTATGGCAAGTGATCGTTTATGGATTTATACTGCACTTGTAGGTTCACTTTTTGGATTAGCATTTTCAACATATTTCAAAAGCACTAGACTAGGACTTTGGTTATATGCTAAATTTGATCTTTGTGTTGATTACCTAGTTGAACGTTGGGGTTGGACTTGGTTGCAACAACCAGATGATGCTTGGCGTAAAAAGTATCCTTTTGTAACAAAAAAAATAGACGAATTAGAAAAACGAATTGAAAAACTGGAGGGTAAAAATGCCAAGAAAAAGTCTTGAGGAATTAGAAGCAAAACAACCTGCACCTAAAGCTGATGCAGAGATAGTAGTTCCTGCCGCAAGTGAAGGTGTAAGCAAAAAAGTTAAACTTGATTTAGAAGTAGATACAAGTGTTAAGGACTTAGGACCTAATCCTTACGTTAAAGTTATACATATGGCAAAAGCTGTTGATAGTTGGAGAATTTTCCCTCGTATCTTTATAACAGTATACATTATTTTATTGTACAAAGTTGTAATATGGTATATGGAACTACCTGATCCTACTATGGAACAATCAGGTTTAGTATCTATCGTAGTTGGTGCTGGCGCGGCATGGTTTGGCTTGTATACCGGATCTAGTAAATCTAACAAATAACTACGATAAGTAGATGTATGGACTACTATCAAACCCTAGGTGTCAATAAAGATGCATCTCCAGAACAATTAAAGAAAGCATACCGAAAACTTGCTATGGAAAACCATCCTGATAGAACAGGTGGTGATGATACTCGATTCAAACAAATCAACGAAGCATACGACACACTAAAAGATCCTCAAAAAAGGCAAGCATATGATAATCCACAGCCAGACATGAATGGCTTTAGATATAGTACTGATGGATTTGACGGAGGTATGCCAGGAGGATTTGAAGATATATTCCAAGCGTTTGGGTTTAATCCGTTCCAAGCTCAAAGACAAAGGCAAAGAGCAGATATTACAATAGCAGTAAAAATAAATTTTGAAGAAGCATATAGAGGAAAGACAATAATAGGTACATACAGGCTTAGAACTGGTAGGGAAGAAACAGTAGAAATACAAATACCTAAAGGTGCCCAACATGGTAATAAAATTAGATACAGTGGTTTTGGTGAACAATTACCAAACGGACAAAGAGGAGATTTATATGTACAAATTAATGTCCAACCACACAGTAAATATACATTGAATGGATTAAATATTAATACAGTAATTAATATTGATATTTTTGACTTAATTACAGGGGGAGCAGTCAACTTAAAAACTTTAGATGGAAGTGTAATTAAGCTGAATATACCCCCAGGAACTAATCCAGGTACTAGATTAAGTGTTACTGGCCACGGTTGGCCTGATGTAAGAACAGGGTCAAAAGGTAACATGCTTGTACAAATTAACGCAATTATGCCTAAAAATTTAGGTATTACTGAAGTAGATGCTATTAGGAAGATAAAAAAGAGATTGGCAAAAAAAGGCATTGACTAATTGAAGAAAATTGTATATACTAAGGACTAGTTTAAGGAGATAATAAAATAATATGGTAGAACCGAGCGAAACATTACAGGTTGTATTTGAAAAAGCAATTAAAGATGCTAAAAAACTTAGTCATGAATATGTGACTGTAGAGCATTTATTGTTTGCAATGTTATGTGAAGAAAATTTTATTAATGTCATAAAAGGATATGGTGCTGATTTAGATTACCTAAAACAGAATCTTGAGCATCATTTGAAGAACAACTGTGACGAATTAAAGATTACAGATTCAAAATTCAAACCTAAAAAAACACAGACTGTCGAACGGGTTCTAAATAGAGCGTTTACACAAGTTTTGTTTAGTGGACGAAGTGCAATTGAATTATCAGACGTACTTATAAGTATACTTGCAGAAAAGAAATGTGTAAGTGTTTATTATTTGCATAAATCAAAAGTTCAAAAAGATTCATTTGCAGAATATGTAAGTAGTGAAATTGAAGATCTACAAGATGAAGAAATGACCGGTGAAGCAACAAGAGCTTTACGTGCATTTACTACAAATTTAAATGAAGAAGTTAAAAAACAAAAAGTAGATCCAGTTATTGGTAGATCAGATGAACTAGAAAGTATTGCACTAGCACTAGGTCGACGTGCAAAAAACAATGTTTTGTTAGTTGGTGATCCTGGTGTTGGTAAAACTGCTATTGCAGAGGGTATGGCTTATAATATTGTAATGGGTAATGTACCAGAATTCCTTAAAGAATACAATGTTTATAATTTAGATATTGGCGCAATGTTAGCAGGATCAAAATACAGAGGTGATTTTGAAGAACGTTTTAAAATGATTTTACATGCTCTTAAAAAGAAGGGCAAAACAATTATGTTTGTTGACGAAGCACATATGATGAGTGGTGCAGGATCAGGCGGACAAGGTAATTCAAATGATCTAGCAAATATGTTAAAACCTGCACTTTCAAAAGGTGATCTAAAAGTCATTGCATCAACTACATGGGAAGAATTCCGCAAATATTTTGAAAAAGATAGAGCATTGATGCGCCGCTTCCAACGTGTTACAGTTGACGAACCTAGCAAAGATGTAACGAAAGATATTTTAAATGGAATTAAAAAATATTACGAAGATTATCATAAAACAAATATTACAGAAGAAGCAATTGAAGAAGCAATCAAGTTAAGCGTTAAGTATCAGCCTGACAAAAAACTGCCTGATAAAGCTATTGATTTGATAGACGTTGCATGTTCTAGATTTAATCTTAAAGACAAAGACGTAGAAAGAAAAATTGGCGTAGAAGAAATACAATTTGAACTTGCTAGAATTGTTAAAATGCCTGAAGAGCAGGTTGCTGAAAAAGAAACTGACAATCTAAAACACTTAGAAGAAAATTTAAAGAAAGCAGTATACGGACAAGACAAAGCAATTGAAGAAGTTGTTGATAAAATACTGGTTGCACAAGCAGGACTGAAGGCAGAAGACAAACCTATTGGATCGTTTGTGTTTATGGGTCCAACAGGTACAGGTAAAACTGAGACAGCAAAACAACTTGCAAAACAATTAGGTGTACAACTAGTACGTTTTGATATGAGTGAATATCAAGAGAAACACTCTGTGGCAAAACTAATTGGTTCGCCTCCAGGTTATGTAGGCTATGAAGAAAACCAAGGATTGTTAATTACAAAATTACAAGAAAATCCTAATTGTGTGCTACTGCTAGACGAAGTTGAAAAAGCACATCCAGATGTTTCACAGATTTTATTACAAGTTATGGACAATGGTAAACTAACAGGTTCTAATGGTAAAGAAGCAGATGCAAGGAATTGTGTTTTGATTCTTACAACTAACTTAGGTGCACAAGAAGCTGAGAAAAATTCAATTGGTTTTGATGGTGGCGAAAAAGATTATGAAGATACAGATCTAAAGAAATATTTTGCTCCAGAATTTAGAAACAGATTAGATGGAACAATTACTTTTGGTGCATTGACTAAAGAAGTAATGATGAAAATTGTAGGCAAGTTCTTAGTAGAACTTACAGATATGATTACACAAAAGAATATCAAAATTAATCTTGATAACGAAGCACTTGATGTATTAGTAGATAAAGGTTTTGATAAACGTATGGGCGCAAGACCGCTACAACGTGTAATTGACAAGGATATTAAACGTCCGTTGTCACGCATGATGTTATTTGGTGACCTTAAAAACGGTGGTTCTGTAAACATTACAGTTAAAGATAATGAAATATATTTAGATGTACAAACAAAGGAGCACGTTGTTGAAAACACTTGAGACAACAAAACTTTTTTATGACATTTATCCGTACAAAATTGACCTAAGACTACAGCTTGCTCCAATATTTAGAGAAAAAAAGTTCGGATATACTAGAGAAGTTTTAGACTATATCCAATTAGATTACGAGCTTGGTAGACCTTTAATATGGAGGAAGGGTTATAGGACCACAGAGCCTCTAGAAATAAACTCTTTTTTAGATGCTAAATTATTTTTCAATATTTGCCAAAGTTTAAATTATGAGGATTATAAATTAAGAGTTGAACAATCACATTTAGCTCTTTATACTAAAGAATATTCTATAGTAGATAAAATAAAAAACCTTATGCATGATAAAATTGTTAGTATTCATGAACCAAATAAGCAAGTTGATTTACAACCAAATACAATCTATACTGAAAAACCAATCGAATACGAATACAAAGTTACACTAGGAAACAAAGTAAACCCTGGTGCAGGCAAATGGATAGAGAATAATCCATCACTAATTAAGGCTGGTCAAATTTGTATTGAAAATATTAAAAATGACGGTTATACACAGGGTTTTTACATATTTGCAAAAAACGAAAAGGTGCTTAACCTTTTATCTATCGCACTAGGTGGCAATATCAAGCGTGTCGACAAGTATATCAACATAACGCAAAGTTGATAAATACTGTATGCCAAGTAATAGTGAAACAATTTTAACACAACAAACGCATCCAGCGGATAGCTCTACTCAAACCGTAACTGGTGACAAGTATAAGGGCGACGGTTACTACGGACGTAGTGACGGAATACATACGATTCAGTATAATTATACTGATTTAATAGGTACGATTACAATACAAGGAACACTTGCAGTAACGCCTGCTAACGAAGATTGGTTTGATGTACATACATATACAGAAACTAGTGCTACAGATAGTAAAATTGTAAACTTTACAGGAAATTACGTGTGGATCAGAGCAAAATTAGAGTATACACAAGGCACTGTACACCAAATTTTATTAAACCATTAAGGAAGTATTATGGAACATTTTATTAGAGTAGTAATGGAAAACACAGATGAACTTCATGAAGGACTAAATGAAGATGTATTTCCAGGTTGTGAATTTTTAGAATCTGAGCAGGGAGCATCAGTATTTCATATACCTTTAAATAGACAACTTACCGATGAAGAAGCAGACGAATATGCTGACAAACTTGTTGAATATGTAACAGGTTTAGGTTATGAAGATTTTGATATCGAAATAAGCACAGATGAAGAAGCACCATTAGAAGAAACATATGATGGTGATGATTTCTTTGAAGAATATGGTGTTATGTGGTACAATGATGACCAAGATGAAAGCATAGACGAAAGATCAGAGTTTGAAAAATATAGAAATATGTATATTGTCTATGACCCAGGTACACTAGAAGTTAAAAAAAGCTATCCAATAACAAATCAAAAGCAAGCACAACGCGATGCAGAAGCAATGGGTATGGTAGCAACTAGTGGAAAAAGATATTTAGAATTAAGACGTGATAGAAAATCAATGGACGAAGCAGAATATCAAGGACGCAAAGTTAAACTTGGCAAACCTATGCGCGGCGATGTTAAGAAGTTCAAAGTATATGTAAGAGATCCAAAGACTAAAAATATTAAGAAAGTTAACTTTGGTGATCCTGACATGAAAATTAAAAAATCCAATCCTGCTAGACGCAGAAGTTTCCGTGCGAGACACAACTGTGATAATCCAGGTCCAAGAACAAAAGCAAGATACTGGAGTTGTAGGAAGTGGTAAATGAAGTTCACTGATTTTAAAGTTCTCAACGAAGCTGGTATAAGTAAAGCACTGCTATTGAAACATAGCGGGAAGTACCTTGACATGTTGATTAACATGATTGCTACTGGCAAAGACGTAGAACTTGAAGGTGAAGCAAGAAAAAGATATGGTAAAACAGTAAAGTTTGAACCGTCAGAAGCACAAAGATTATCACAGCTATTTTACAACCAAGATTCTCCTATCGAAGATAAAAACGAAGCAAATATTGACGATCGTGGATACTTAGTACCTGCAAATTCTTTACCAGCAAGTGTAAGTGTAAAAATAGAAGGGTCTGATGAATATATTCCAACAGGTCAAATTTATAAAACTCCGGAAATGAAAGGTTCAAGGAAACCATTCAATACAGGAGACGTTGGTGAAGCATTTTTAGGTGCGGCGGCCACGGCCAAATTTGAGCAGTTAGGTGAAGAAATTACTGAAGCACAAGTGCTTGATGTTCTAAACCGAATGACTGTTACAAGAGAAAATAAAAATAAAAGAGGAATTGTTAAGTCAAAAGTAAAAAATGACAGTTTAGAATTTATTCTTGTACTAAATCAAACAAGTTTTGGTGCTATGCATAAAGCTATAAGAGAAGGAAAACTACCTGCTGAAATGATTGGTTTAAATAGATCAGCAGTTAAGTGGGCTAACGGAAGCGAAGCGGTAAAAGAAGCTGTAAATGTTGCATTGACAGATCCTAATTCAAATACTATCGTAGTTAACTCGGACGGAGTTGCAGATCAAAAAGGAACAAAAGCAGATTTATTCTTAACAATCGATGAAAGTACCATTAACTTGCTAAGTGCAAAAGCAGGTGATGTTAAACAGTTTGGACAAGTTCCTGGTAACTCATATGAAAAGATTGAGAAATTTTTTAAAAGTATATTTGGTGTAGATATTAAAGACTCGTATATAGACGAAATGAATGGGGAAGATGCAAGACATAACTATCCTATTTTCAAAAAGATTTATGCAGATGTTGCTAGTGAATTAGAAAACGAGTTAAAAGGCAACACACAAAACGAAGTAAAGTTTGTAGAAAGATTGCATCAAGGTATTTCATACCATGCGGCATTAAATGATCCTAAAGTAAGCATGGTAATTTTAAAAGCTACACCCAACAGTCCAGGTTTTACTGAACTAACCTTTGGTCCTGAATTAAAAGAGGCAATGGAACAGTTTGATCTACAGGTAAGTTACCAAGCAGATCCTCCTAAAATCCAAGTACACGGCAGACCAATAGGTACAGATGCACTACAAGAAGTAAGTGGTAAAACTATGCTTATACAAGCACGTACTAATATGAAGGGTGATACTGCTAAAGGTTATATTAGAAGTATTATTGAGATGGGTGGATTACTAAAAGCTATTGCTAAAGTAGAAGATAAAGTTGAGGATAAGCAACAAGAGCCACAGCAACCAGAACAACCACAACCGCAACAACAGGAGCCAGAAGTGAAACAAACAAACGATCCAAATGCAACTGTAAAAGAAGCTATGATGGCACCAAATGACAAAGAGTTTGGTCCTAAATATGACATTGCTGATGATTTATTAGTGTTTATGCGTAATGATCCACAGATGTATAGACAAAAATACTATCCTATGATGTGTGGTATGCAAGAAGCATATAATAACAGTGAAAAAATTAGCGTAAAAAAACATATGTACGATTCAATTATGGACTGTGCATATGCATATAATAAAAAATATGATCTAGCACATGAACCTAAGCAGATTATGAAGAAGGATGACTTGACTGCACTAGTTAAAAGAATTTACAGTGAGGAAATGCCTCTGATAAAGAAAGGTGCATACAAGTGAAACTAAGAGAATTATTTGAAGCGCCAGGTAAAACAGCAGTAGTAGCGTTCGGAAGAATGAATCCGCCTACTATTGGACATGCAAAACTTGTTGATAAAATTAAAAGTATACCAGGCGATCATTTATTATTCTTAAGTCAGACACAAAATGCAAAAGATAATCCACTTAGTTTTGATCAAAAAGTAAGATTTGCAAAAGCTAGTTTCCAAGGTATAGAAATAGGAAATAAAGATGTACGAACACCGATCGACATGATGCAAAAGCTAGAAGGTTTAGGGTATACAGATATAGTTTATGTAGCAGGTAGTGATAGAGTGAGTAGTTTTGAAAAGTTATTCCCCAAATACAACGGTACAGATTACGACTTTAATAGCATTGAAGTTGTAAGTGCTGGTGAACGTGATCCTGATGCAGAAGGTGCAGAAGGAATGAGCGCAAGTAAAATGCGTAAAGCCGCAATAGAAGGTAATTTTGAAGCATTTCAACAAGGTGTTGCAAATCCAAGAATAGCAAAAGAAATGTATGATGCTATTAGACAAGCAATGGGAATCCAAGACGAAGGTTTAGACAATGCATTAGGTGGATCTGTAGACGAAGGTGATGTAATACCTTTTAAAAAATCAAATCCTGCTAATCCACGTTTAGACAAAGATGCTATTGATGCTTGGAATAAAGAACGAAATCAAAAAATGGCACAAGATATGATAAAACTTGCTCCAGAAGTAGTTGAGTATTATAAAGAACTAAAAGACCAGGACAAAGATACAGAAACAGCAATAGATATAATAGCCTATGATTTTGATATAGACAAGTATAATGTCAAGCGAATTTTACAAGCCAATAATATAGACGAAGATGTAAATGAATTTAATTTGTTTAAAGGCGCAGATAATAGTTCTGTGAAAGAACAAGATCCAAATAAAATGAAAGTATTAGATTGGATTGCTGATAGAGTCGATGGCAAGGAACATTTTCTAAGTTTCTATCGCAAAGGTGCGGCGTGGAGTGGTAGACTGCTTTTTATCAAACCAGACGAAGCTAAACGTTTTATGCAAAAAGTTGAAGCTAATCCTGATCATTTAAATAGAATAAAAAAAGCATTGACAAGTATAGAAACAACTAGTAAACTGTTTACAAATTTAAAAATTAAACATGATATTAGACGGGCTGAATAGTTATGGACATTGCAGAATTAAAAAAACTTGCAGGTATAAATGAATTTACAGGGTATACTGAATACAAGATAGATGAAAATCCTAGCTTAACTGCCGCATCGTTAAAAAAGAAAGAAAAAGAATTAGGTGTAAAACCTGGAGATCCTGATTGGTTTAAGCTATGGTTCAGTAAACCTTACATGACTGGACCTACACAATTTAGGAGCCGTAAGAAATGAAGTTTGACAGTTTCAAAGACTTAGAAAATAAAATTCCTAAAAAGGGTAGTTTCAAACACATGCTTAGACGCATGGATGAAGATGGAAGAATAGTGAAAGGTGTCAACACAACACCAGATGTTGACGTAAATCAAATTCCAAAAGAAGCTGGAAAATTTGGAAACAAAGTAGACAAAGACGGACGTCCACCTACACTTAGTACAAAAGTAAAAGGTAAAAGCACAAATGTATTATTCAACCTAGGAATGGTTGCAGAAGGTAAAAGTCCTCATAAAAAAGGTACAAAAAAATATAAAAAACACATGGCCGCAAAGCACGCCGCTATGAGTGAATCTGAATTATTTGATGCTATAAACGATCTATCACCTAATAGTAAAATTTATGTAGACATGGATGGTGTTCTTGCAGATTTTTTTGGTAGTTGGGCAAAACTTATGGGTAAAAAAGATTGGCGTGCTATCGATGACATCAAGAGTGGTTTAGAAAAGATTAAACAAACAGATAATTTTTGGCTTAATTTGCCTTTGACAGCTAATGCAAAAAATTTATTAAGTTTAATTAAACAAGTAAAAGGAAAATATTCAATACTAAGTTCTCCATTACCTGGAGATAAAAATTCAGAACCACATAAAAGAGAATGGATTAAAAAGAATCTAGGATTTTTTCCACCTGAAGAAGTAATTATTACACATGACAAAGCAAAATATGCAAATGCTGGCGGAGTTGCAAATGTTTTGATCGATGATTACGGTCAAAACATACAAAAATGGGAAGGTGCTGGCGGTGTAGGATTCAAACACAAAGACCATAAGTTTGAAAGAACAGCAAAAAATATTAAACAAGCAATTGACACCCCTGCACAAGAAGGTAAAATGATACCTAATCCAAAAAATAGTTTTGCGGCTGGCGCTGATACAGCCTACGATTTTTATAAATTAGGTGTTAACATGGCTAATTTAAAAAGCATGCCAGACAACAGCAATGTAGGTGAACCTGATATAATGATTGCTCCATATGCAGGTAAAAAAGAAATGAAATACCTAATGAAACAACTAAAAAGATTAGGTTATAAAGTAGGCGATATAAGCGGTTACCAAGATACACACATTAAAGATGAAGGTATTGAACCTCCACAAATTAAAGGTGAAGGACGTTTAGGTAAACTAAAGTTAAGTAAAATACGTCCGGTACAAAGAAAGCGTAAATTTAAAAAACTTTTTAGTCAATTAGTTAAAGTAGGTGAAAACAACTATGCTCCTATCACTATTGACCGTACTGGAAGAATAGTAAACGGACATCACAGATATGATGCATTAAGATTGTATGACCAAGAGTATGCAATAGTGCGTATGTTAGATAAAAGTTTAGAAGAAGTAATGGACGAAGGTATTACTGATAAACTATCTGGATTTGCTGATAAAATATTAGGCAAAATGGAAAAATGGTGGAACAAACAAGTCAATGCACACGAGATGGCTTGGGCTGAAGTTGAAAAAATATTGAAACCATATGCAGAAGAATTACGAGATTTAATCAAAGATCCAAACGACTTTGGTATGTTAATGCTTTTGATAAAACATAACCAAGGTAAGAAACCATTACTAGATAAATTGTTTGCAAAAATTAGACAGTTTGGTATCAAGGCTGTTTATAAAATGCAAGGACTTGAAGATAAATTTGCAACTGAAGATATAGAAGAAGGTTCGCAACTAGATAGTCTTAAAAAGTTTGTAAGGTCCCAACGAGAAGCACCTGACCAAGTTCTTTATCAAATTATGATGGCTCCAGACACTTACGGACACTCAATATCAGACTTTGTAAGAAGTTGGTATGAGCGTACAAAAGAAGAAAATGGTTTAAATGATGTAGATTCAGCGTTAGAAATGATGGTTGATGAACTTGGATTGAATGAAAACTCTATGGACGACAAAACAAAAGGGGCAATAGACAAGTATCAACAAACTAATACTGTTGGTAAAACAAGTCGTGCATTTACAGACATTGAAGAAGAATATCTCAATATTAGAGAATTAGCATTAAAACTTATGAAAAATGGTTTAGACGCATATACAGCATATTACAAAGCAAGTGAAAAAATGCAGTTTGATCCTGCTATGGTATTTGATTGGATGGGTTCAGAATTTAAAGACGAAGAACTTGAAGACTTTATTCCTATAGAATATGAACGTGATTGGATAAAACGTGCAGAATTAGGAATGTCAGAAAACTTTGCCGACGGTAAAAAGCCTGGTAGGAAGGGACTTGCAAAACGCAAAGGCGTTAATTGTAGTCAAAGCGTAACAAAACTACGTAAAATAGCAAAGAACAGCAGTGGTGAAAAACAAAGAATGGCTCACTGGTGTGCCAATATGAAATCAGGCAAGAGCAAGAAAAAGTAAATATAGCAAAGGAGTACCAATGCTAGAACATTTTTTACTACCAGATTTAAAAATAGACAAAGAACATTTTACAAAGAAAGTCCATGAACAGTGTCATACATGGGGATGGTTTGGTACAGGCCGTTTTAAGTTTTTTGTAGGTTTACCAGACGATGACACACTAGATATTTTAGACACAATATTTCAAAACGCTGGCGATATTATTGTTAGAGTTAATTTCAACAGAGTAAAAGCAACACAAATTATTGGTCCGCACACAGATTACGAAAGCGGTTGTACAATCAATATTCCTATTTGTGGTAACTTTGCAGGTAGTAGCTTAGATCACTATGAATGGACAGATCCTGTAACTGTTATAAGTCCTAGTCAAAACTTTGACGAAGTTCCTGAAAGTAGATTTTATCCACACAGTGAAATTTTAGAACAAATTAGTTATACTGATCCTATTTGTTTTGACACACGTACTCCACACGGTGTAACTAATCAAACAAATGAGGATAGATTCATATTAGGATGTAGTTTCGATATGAAACTACAAACAAGTGATCTAAAACGTATGTATGACAATGGAGAGTTACTTAAATGTCAATTATAAACGGTAAATACATACAACCATGTGTATATGAAAGTGGATTGTGGGTTACTGGTATGTTACCACATTGTAGCACAGAGTCTAAACAGTTAATTATTAAAGATCACATATGGTTAAAGCAAGAACGCAAAGAAGGTATCTTTGCAGAAAGTGTAGAAAATGAAGATAAGTGAACTTTTAAATGAAACAACAGCTGGTGGCGTAGCGGCTGTAGCAATGCCTATAGGAGCAATACAATCAAGAACAGGTCCTAAAAAGAAGAAAAAGAAAAAAGAAGATATTGAAACTGATGAAAGTGGCTTACAACGCTATACTGGTATTAAAAAGTATGGTAAAAAAGGGTTTGAAGCACTACAAAAAGCTGGTAGAGATGGCGCAAGCGAAGAAGAAAAAGGTGCTATCAAGGACAAGTATTTAAAAAAGAAAAAGTAGATAAATACTACTGTAATCCGGAGTTAATTATGAGAGAAGCAGAACTTAAAAACAAACAAGCAGTTAAAGAAGGCGGACTTGCTGATATGGCTGACATGGCCGAACGTGATCATGAAGTACAAATGGCAAGAGCAGAACTATACAAAATTGCCAAGTATGCTATTAAACTTCACGACATGCTAAAAGGTGTAAGCGAAGCAGAAGGTATGGAAGGTTGGCAACAATCTAAAATTACAAAAGCCGCAGACTATATTGGTTCTGTGTATCATGCTATGGATTACGACATGAAATTCGAAACAACAAACGAAGCTAAAGAAAGTCCTGCTACTTGTGGTTGTAAAGCTGGTTGTGGACACTGCGGTGGCAATCATACAATGGCAGAAGTAGGTAAAGAGTGCGGTTGTTGTGGAAATAAAATTTACGAAAGAAAAAACAAACCGCTAAAAGCAGGAATTACTAGTTCTCCTGAAGTAAATGCGGCGGCATCAGCACAACAATCAGATTGGAAATCCAATCCAAGTTTTACATCAGAAAGTTATAAAGATGTATTATCAAAAAAACTTGCAGAAAGTGTAGCAGATATTGTTGAAGCTGAAAGTTTATGTCCAGAATGCGGTAAGCCTAGTTACAAATCATTACCAGAAGAAAAGCAAAAAGGTGTTGATGGCAAAGTATGCTGGAAGGGCTACAAGCGCATGGGCACAAAGAAAAAAGGCGGCAAGACTGTTGATAACTGCGTAAAGATGTAGTCATGCGTTTTGCGGAACTAGACAAAAAAACAATCAAAAAAGCACACAAGACTGCTGATAAAATTCTTGACAAACCAAAAGCCAAAAAAAATATAGCAAAATGGGCTAAAGAAAAAGGGATGGATCCAGAAGGTGCGATCTATGCTATTGCTACAAATATGGCTAAAAAGAAAAAGGGCGAGTCAGTTGACGAAAAATGGAGTAAAAAGTACAAACGCTCTATAAATTGTAATAATCCAAAAGGTTTCAGCCAGAAGGCCCACTGTGCAGGAAGAAATAAGAAATAACAAAGAAGCATATCGTTTATTCTGGATGGTCAAAGGACATATAAACACTACCCACGAGACGATTATTGCTTCACAAAACGGATATTTCAAAAGATTATGGATTGACGGAAGTAATGGTGCTCCTTTAGCAGACTATGAAGAAGGTTTTGAAGAAGCATTTCAAAAACTACTTGACAAATACTCATAATTATTATATAATACTACAATAACAAATGGAGGCTTACTATGAGTAACCGTGTATACGGCCCTGAAGAAAAGGCAAAACTAGAAAGGCTAGTTAATGAAGGCGTTACAGTTCTTCAAGAAATTGAAGACCTACAAGCAGGATTGAAAGATACTGTTAAAGCTGTAGCAGAAGAACTTGACGTAAAACCAAGTTTAATTAACAAGGCAATTAAAATTGCACAAAAAGCTGATTGGGAGAGAGTTGCAACTGAGTTTGACGATTTAGAAACACTTGTTGTAACAGTTGGCAAAGACAAAGTGTAATGCAAAAAGTAAAAGACTTTTGGATTAATAGCTACAAGTCTGATAAAGTTGCATTTGCATTTGAACTTATCAGTTTTGTTTTTACAGTGACAGCGAGTTTAACACTTGCTTTGACTGCATTAGATCCTAATATGTTAATTGTTTATCCGTTCTTCTTTGTAGGATCGGTAACACAGTGCTACGCATCTGTACGAAGAGGTGCGGCATGGGTAATGTTACTTACAGGATACTTTGCTGTTATAAATGTGTTTGGATATGGAGTTGCGGCTTCATGGTGGTAAAACCCTATCAATGGCTAGCGTGGCTGAGTACAGCATGTCTGTTAACAGCCGCAACACTAGCCGCCTTTAATGTCTACCCTTTGTACATTTGGGCATTCATTATTAGCAATAGTCTTTGGATACTAGTTGGTATTCTATGGAAAGAAAAAAGTCTTATTGTAATGAATGCAGGTTTGACCTTTATTTACGTAGCAGGATTAGTTCTGTGAAAGTATTAATTGCAGGGGATAGCTTTGCGGCAGAATGGCCAGGTATAAACGGTTGGCCAAAACTTCTTGCAGATAAATTTGATGTTACAAATGTTGCCCAAGCAGGCATTAGTGAATATAAAATTTTAAAACAAATACAAAATGCAAAACTAGACGAATACGATGCAATTATTGTAAGTCATACTAGCCCAAGTAGAGTACACACATTAAAACATCCGTTGCCAAGAGAAGAATTACACAAAGACTGTGATTTAATTTGGAGTGATATAGAAAACAGAAGTAGTTTTTTAAATCCAAGTTTGAAAGCGGCGAAAGGATACTTCGAACATCATTATGATGATAACTACTACCAAACTATCTACAGTCTTTTTAGAAAAGAAATATATACTTTATTAGCAAAGAAAAACTATTTAAGTATGTCACATATAGAAATAGCTAAGTTTTTTATATGGGAAGACAATCATTTAGACTTTAGTAATTTTTGGCAGGCAAACAAAGGCAAAGAAAATCATTATTCAGAAGAAGGCAACAAAAAAATATTTAAAATAGTTGTTGACAATATTGAAAAAATTTGTTAATATAACAATACACGCCGTTTTAATATAGGCATGCAGATGGTACGTTGGCCATAAACAACGAGGAGAATGAATGAGTTACGTAGATGCATTATTTGATCGCGACCAAGATCTGATTAGAGTCGTAGAACGAAAAGATGGAAAAAGACATTTCCACGAATATCCAGCAAAATATACATTTTATTATAAAGATCCTAGAGGCAAGTACAAAAGTGTCTACGGCGATCCATTACAACGAATAGTTTGTAAAAACACCAAAGACTTTCGTAAAGAAGTTGCAATTAATAAGAACAAGGATTTATTTGAATCAGATATTAATCCAATTTTTCAATGTCTAAGTGAAAACTATCTCAATCAAGACGCTCCTAAACTAAACATTGCATTTTTCGACATTGAGACTGACTTTGATCCGGAACGTGGATTTGCTGATCCAAGCGATCCTTTTATGCCAATCACTGCTATTACTGTACATTTACAGTGGATGGACGCACTTGTAACTTTTGCTGTACCTCCAAAAACACTTAGTATGGAACAAGCACAAGAACAAGTCAAAGACTTTGACAACACATATCTCTATGCTAAAGAAGGTGATATGTTACAAGCATTTCTCGACATAATTGAAGATGCTGATGTAATATCAGGTTGGAACAGTGAAGGTTATGATATTCCGTATACTGTTAATCGTGTAAGTCGTGTATTAAGCAAAGATGATACAAGACGTTTCTGTTTGTGGAAACAACTTCCTAAGAAACGTGAATATGAAAAGTATGGTAAATCAGCTGAAACCTATGACCTAGTAGGTAGAGTGCATTTAGATAGTTTGGAATTATATCGTAAATACACATATGAAGAAAGACACACTTACAGGCTTGATGCTATTGGAGAACTTGAAGTTGGTGAAAAGAAAACTGTGTATGAAGGCACACTCGATCAACTTTATAACAATGACTTCAGAACGTTTATCGAATACAACCGACAAGACGTTGCACTACTGGACAAGCTGGACAAAAAACTAAGATTTATTGATCTTAGTAACGAACTTGCACACGCAAATACTGTTTTGCTACAGACAACTATGGGTGCAGTAGCAGTTACAGAACAAGCAATCATTAACGAAGCACATCACAGAGGACTACAAGTTCCTAATAGACCAAAACGTGATGATGAAAATACAGCGGCCGCAGGTGCTTATGTTGCATTTCCTAAAAAAGGAGTTCATAAATGGATTGGTTCAATGGACTTGAACAGTCTGTATCCTAGTGTAATTAGAGCTCTTAACATGGCGCCGGAAACTATTGTAGGACAACTACGTCCTGTGATGACAGAAGCACGTATACATGAAGATATGACACTTAAAAAGAAGAGTTTTGCAGGTAGTTGGGAAGGACGTTTTAGTACAGAAGAGTATGAAGCAGTTATGGAAAAACGTAAAGATGTTTCTATTACTGTTGATTTTGAAAATGGCGACAGTCGTGTAATGAGCGGTGCTGAAATCAACAAACTTATATTTGATAGTAACATGCCCTGGATGCTAAGTTCAAACGGTACAATATTTACAACAGAGTTTGAAGGTGTTATTCCAGGTATCCTAAAGCGTTGGTATTCAGAACGTAAAGAATTACAGGCAATGCTTAAGAAAGCAAAAGACGCAGGAAATGATATCGAAATTGCGTTTTGGGATAAACGTCAGCTAGTAAAGAAAATTAACCTAAATAGTTTGTATGGTGCTATTTTGAATCCTGGTTGTAGGTTCTTTGATAAACGCATTGGACAATCAACTACATTGTCAGGTAGGACTATTGTTAAACATATGAGTGCAGAAGTAAACAAAGTTATTACTGGTACATATGATCACACTGGACAAAGTGTTATATACGGTGATACAGATTCTGTATATTTTAGTGCATATCCTACTCTAAAAGAACAAATTGATAGAGGAGAATTGCCTTGGACAAAAGAAAATGTAATCACACTTTATGATCAAATAGCAGATGAAGCAAATAGTACATTTAGTGACTTTATGGCTGAAGCATTTCACTGCCCAGAATCAAGAAGTGATGTTATTGCGGCAGGTAGAGAAATTGTTGCTGAAAGCGGACTATACATTACAAAGAAACGTTATGCCGCACTAGTGTATGATGTAGAAGGTTTCCGTTCTGATGTAGATGGAAAGCCGGGTAAAGTAAAAGCAATGGGCTTAGACTTGCGTAGATCAGATACACCTGTGTTTATGCAAGAGTTTTTAAGTGAAGTACTTATGATGGTACTGCAAGAAAAAGATGAAAAAGATATTCTAGAACGCATTACACAATTTAGAAAAGAATTTTCAGAACGTCCAGGATTTGAAAAAGGTTCGCCTAAACGTGCTAACAAAATTGGACACTATCAACGACTTGAAGAAAAGCAAGGCAAAGCAAACATGCCAGGACATGTTAGAGCAAGCATCAACTGGAATACACTCAAGCGTATGAACGGAGACAAGTATTCGCAAGAGATTGTAGATGGTATGAAAGTTATTGTGTGCAAGCTCAAGCAGAATCCGCTGGGTTATACTAGTGTTGCATATCCAACTGATCAGTTGCGTCTACCAGATTGGTTTAAAGAACTTCCGTTTGATGATGCGGCAATGGAAGAAACAATCATTGACAACAAACTAGATAATTTAATTGGTGTGCTTAATTACAATCTTGAAGATACAAAACAGCATAACACATTCCATAGTTTGTTTGATTTTGGAGATGTATGAAATTGAGTGAAGAACAAAAACTTATACTAATAACTGACTTTATTGAACAGAAGTTACGTAAAGAGAAAGAACTAGAATTTTATCTAGAAGAATTGCAAAAATTACAAGTCAAGATTGGCTATCTCCGGAGAGAAGTTGACCTGACTAACACTATTATAGGCATGATTAAAAGCGAACAAGTTTACGACATTAAAGATAATATGTTAACAAAAGACAACGTAATTAAATTACCCGAGGAGGACAAATGAAAGTAGGATTTACTTGTAGTACATTTGATTTGTTACATGCTGGACATGTAATTATGTTGCGCGAAGCTAAAGAACAGTGTGATTATCTTATATGCGGATTGCAAATTGACCCTAGTGTAGATAGAAAAGAAAAAAATGCTCCTGTACAGACTGTAGTTGAACGCTACACTCAACTTAAAGCAGTCGGATATGTTGATGAAATTATTCCATATGCTACTGAAAGAGATTTAGAAGATCTATTATCTATGTATCCAATTGATGTCAGAATATTAGGTGAAGAGTATAAAAACAAAACATTTACAGGACGATCTATTTGTCTTAAAAGAGGAATAGATCTATACTATAATAAAAGAGAACATCGTTTCAGCACTTCAGATTTAAGGAGAAGAGTTTGTGAATAGATATATTTTTGATGTAGACGGAACTTTAACCCCTAGTAGAGGATTTATTGATCATAAATTTAAATACTGGTTTTTAGATTTTGTATACAGTAACAATGTATATTTAATAACAGGTAGCGATTATCCTAAAACAGAAGAACAACTAGGTACAGTTCTTTGTAATGCAGTTGAACGTGTATATAACTGTTCCGGTAATGACGTTTGGGAAAATGGCCGAAATGTTAGAACAGATGATTGGAAGTTACCAGTTTCTGCTAGAACATGGTTAGAAGATAAGTTAGAAGAAAGTTCTTTTTCTTTACGTACAGGTTTACATATAGAAGAACGTCCTGGTATGATTAATTTTAGTGTTGTAGGACGTAATGCAACACATGACGAACGCAAACTGTATGTAGAATACGATCAAGCTCATAATGAAAGAGATACAATAGCTGATTTATTTAAATTAGAATTTCCAACATTAGATGCAAGACCAGGCGGCGAAACGGGTATTGATATAGCACCAATAGGAAAAGACAAAAGTCAAATTGTAAACGATTTTGATTACAATGATGTTTTATACTTTTTTGGTGATAGGATGGATAAGTTCGGTAACGATTATCCTTTAAAGAAAGTCATTATAGAAAATGACTTAGGGTTTGCTTACCAAGTAACTGGTTGGCAAGACACATGGGAGAAACTTGATGCACATCATGTTAACAGGCCATAGAGGTTATATAGGTAGTAGATTATTAACTAGGCTTAAAAAAGAAAACAGTGTAGTTGGATTTGATTTAAAAGACGGTCAAGATCTAAAAACTTGTGAATTAAATGAAAATTTTGATTTAATTATTCATCTTGCAGGTAAAAGTGGTGTAAGAGAAAGTATTACAGATCCTGGAGGATATTGGCGTAATAATGTAGAAGTAAGTAAAAGAATATTTGCACGTTATCCTGACACAAGAATATTATATGCAAGTTCAAGTAGTGCATATGAACCGGATTTAAATCCATATGCGGCAAGTAAGTTTATTGTAGAAGAAGCCGCTGAAAGATATCCAAATACATTGGGAATGAGATTTCATACTGTATATGATGAAAAGCCTAGAAAAGGAATGTTCCTACAAAAATTATTTGATAATGAATTAGAATATGTAACAAATCATCACAGAGATTTTGTACACATAGAAGATGTATGTGATGCAATAGAATTATTAATTAGAAGCACATTCACAGGGATAGTAGATATTGGATCAGGACATCCTTTTAAGGTATCAGACTTTGCACCAGACTTGCCCATTCGCCTAAATACACCAAATGAACGTAGTTGGACTTGTGCAAATATGGATAGAATGAAGGGTTTAGGCTATAAACCTAAATATAGTATAGAAAAAGTCTTGACAAACAACAAGTTAGATAATATAATAAACTTTACAAATGGAGAATAATATGAAAGACATTTTACAAGATATCGTTGCTCATACACATGCACTAGGTTTTCTTAGTCTTGTTAAAATTAGTAACGAAGAAGGCACTGCTATTGACTCAATGGCAGAAGACCGTTCAGTTATTTTAAGCGGAGGTACACACTCGCCAGTAGCTGAATTTAAAGGAACTTTTGGTATGCCTAACTTAGATAAGTTAGCACTACACCTTAAGAATCCAGAGTATCAAAAAGATGCAAAGATTCAAGTAGTTGAAGCAGAGCGTAATGGTGAAGTTGTTCCTACACACATTCACTTTGAAAATACAGCAGGCGATTTTGAAAATGATTATCGCTTTATGAATAAAGCAATTATTGAAGAAAAACTTAAAACTGTAAAATTTAAAGGCGCACAATGGAGTGTAACTTTTCAACCAAGTGTAGCATCAATTGCAAGAATGAAGTTAATGAGTGCGGCACACAGTGAAGAGCCTACATTTAATGTAAGCACAAAGGACGGTAACTTGGTATTTGCATTTGGTGATGCAAGCACACACGCAGGTGAATTTGTATTCCAACATGGTATTGAAGGAACACTTGCACACACTTGGAGTTGGCCTGTAGCACAAGTGCAAAGCATTTTGAGCTTGGATGGTGATTTAACTATGAGCATTTCAGATCAAGGTGCTATGATGATTTCAGTAGACAGTGGTATGGTCAAGTATGATTATATTCTGCCAGCACAGAGCAAATAAATGAGTGAACAACAAAACTATTGCACAACAAAAGGACTATTACCAGCATTTTTAATCATTACATTTTTTATTGTTGGGGTTCCTTTTTTGTTAGTTGATAATGCACGTTATTGTAAACAAAGCATTATTCCTTGCTATCCGTGGGTAACGCCAGAATGAACACAAATCTAACTGCATCACAAAAAGACTATGCAATTTTTCTTCCAGCTATTAGCGGATTTTTTGCTACTTTTGTAGGCAAACAAAGACGTGAAGAATATGTAGAACGCAGTCGTATACCTAAACACTTTCCTGTTGAAGTAGAAAGTATGAACTGGCTTGAACCTAATGCTGGTTTGTTTCAATACAATTGGAGTTTGTATTCAGCAGGTCATGCAGAGTTAGATGTTAATAAAGATGCACCAAAAGAAGATATGGTGCGTAATAGAGATAGGAACCATAGTTGGTTGCTAGGTGATTCAGGTGGCTTCCAGATTGGTAAGGGCGTTTGGGAAGGTGATTGGAAAGATCCAAACTGTCCTAAAGCAAAAAAGAAGCGTGAACAAGTATTAACTTGGATGGATGCTTACATGGATTATGGTATGATCCTTGATATTCCTGCTTGGGTAGCACGTTCTCCTGCAGGTGCAAAAGCAACTGGAATTGATAATTATCAAGATGCTGTTAACGCTACACGCATCAATAACGATTACTTTATGAAAAATCGTAATGGTAATTGTAAATTCTTAAATGTATTACAAGGTGAAAATCATGCTGATGCTGAAGATTGGTATCAGCAAATGAAAGACTATTGTGATCCTAAAAAATATACTGATCATTTTAATGGATGGTCAATGGGTGGACAAAACATGTGTGACGTTCACCTTGTACTTAAAAGATTAGTAGCTCTTAGACATGATGGTTTATTAGAAAAAGGATTGCATGACTTTATGCACTTCTTAGGTACAAGTAAACTAGAGTGGGCTACCCTACTTACAGACATTCAAAGAGCAGTACGCAAACATCACAACGAAAACTTTACAGCAACGTTTGATTGTGCTTCTCCATTTTTAGCTACTGCAAATGGTCAAATATATTGTGAACTTGAAACCCAAGATAGAAAAAAATGGGTATATAGAATGGTTCCTAGTATAGATGACAAAGGTCTTGCATCGGACACTACTCCTTTTTCTGATGCATTTGTAAGAGAAGGTAAACACTCTAGTTTCTTAGATTCTCCAATTACTAAAGGATTGAGTGCAAAAGACATTTGCATTTATGCTCCTGGAGACTTAAACAAAATTGGTAAAGAAGGAAAGACATCGTGGGATTCATTTAGTTATGCAATACAAATGGGTCATAATGTATGGAGTCATATTAATGCAGTACAAGAAGCAAATAGACAATACGACAATGGAATCATTCCAAACATGCTTGTACAAGAACGCTTTGACAGGTTATTTTTTAGAGATGTTGTGGAAGAAATATTCGCAACTGACAGTAAAGAAAAATCATTACAACTAATAGAAGAACACAATAAGTTTTGGATGGATATACCAGGTACAAGAGGTGCAATTGGCAAAAAGACTGTAAACTCTAGTACATTCTTTGATGCTTTGTTTGAAGTAAATGAAGTAATTACTGAATCCGAAGAAACTTTTGATGAAACTAAACTGGAGGATCTAGAACATGAGCAACTTCACGGAGCGACACAATAAAATCGCAGTACATTTACAAGAGCTATATCGGAAACATAGAGCTCTTGACGACGAAATAAAAACAATGTATAATACATTCGAACGTGAAGAAAACATACATAGGCTTAAAACTAAAAAACTTTGGTTTAAAGACGAAATACATAGATTGGAAAGAGAGCTGAAAAGTTTAGGATGATAACACTTAAAGAACTAAAAGCCATTTTTATTGAAAACAAATTGGAATTTTTTATTGCTAGTAATGAAAAAGGTATTGTAAAAATAAACGTTATGGTTAAGGATGAAGATGAAAAGAAATTATAATCAAGGAATAAAAGATGATGTTATTTACTTTGTAGGACGTGAAGTAGAAAAAACTCCTGCATACGGAATGGCAACGTTATTTGTTACTGGTGTTCAACCTGCAAATGAAATACAAGAAAGATTAGGAGATGGAATTAAACATATCTTCTTTGGTGCTAATCATAGTTTTAATCCTAAAACAGATGACGAATGGCGAGCATGGGAAAATATGATCAAAGCATATCTAGCAACTGATAAATTATGTAGCTTAGATATTCCTATTGCTCTTGCAGAAGAATTTTTAGAATCCGGTTTAACCGAATATGAGAACTTTATCCCACAACTTCGTGTTCCAGTGCCTTACGTGAAACTGTGGAATTACAACACTATGTTGAAAATTGATGATAAAGATTTTAAGGCAACCAACCCAGGCGTCTGGTGTCATAGTTTGCATGATTTGATGGATAGAGAAAAATTCACAGATTGGACAAAATATGGACTTGACAAACCACTAAAGTGAGCGTATAATGAATAAACAAAATGAACGATACTATGAAGGTATGCTACGCATGATGCGAGAAGAAGATAAAAAACAATATATGGAAAATAAGGTAAATAGATCCATATGGGTAACATTCAAAAAGGAAGGGATACACAAGTATCCTGCGGCACTAGATGATCCAAAACTTGCGACAGGTGACTGGGATGATGTTTCGTTTCTTGGTTATCCTCATCGTCATATTTTCCATTTCAGGGTGCGTATCGGAGTGTACCACAACGATAGAGACATCGAGTTCATCCAGTTCAAACGATGGCTCGAAAGACTCTACTCAGGAACCGATAACGGAACAAATAATCAAGGAAGTGAAGGACAGAGCTCAACCGACAGTGAAGTGCTTCTTTTAGATTACAAATCATGTGAAATGATTGCTGACGAACTATATGAAAAAATTAATGCAAAGTACCCCGGCCGCTTTGTAGAAATTGAAGTCTCCGAAGACGGAGAAAATGGCTGTGTTATCTCTTACCCATCAAACAAAGCATAAGGACTATATGGTAAAATGGATATTAAATTTAATCGTGAAGCGTATACTAAAGTGTTTAACGACTTGGACAAGTATCGCGATTATTGTCGCTTCGAAGGTAAAGTCTTTAATGAAAAAGATTTATACAAAGAAGATGCACCGGTTTGGCAGGCTTATAAAAAGCATCAAAACTACTTACGTGCCAAAGCTAGAAATACTGCAAGGAAGCAAAACTATCGGAGAAATTAATGACTATCTATATAGTAGATATCGAAGCTGTTGATACACGTTATACTAAACAGTGGAAGGAACATCTTCCACGTCAACTTCAACGATCTACAAACGAAAAGGTAGTTACCATCAGTGGTGGAGAAACACCTCAGGCTACAACACCTGGGGCTTTTCTCAATTTTGGTGGTACTAATGTGTACAAGTCAAAACAACTTGAACAGATAGGAGAAATGTTCTGTGAAGGGAAAATCAAGACTGGCGATTATTTTTTGTATACCGATGCCTGGAATCCTACAGTGTTACAACTACGCTACATGGCAGAGCTATTGGGTGTTGATGTTCGCATTGGTGGCTTGTGGCATGCTGGTAGTTATGACCCCCATGATTTCTTGGGACGATTAATAGGTGATAAACCTTGGGTAAGAAATACTGAACAAGCAATGTATGATTGTTTCGACGATAATTTCTTTGCAAGTGAATTCCACATAGACTTGTTTGCAGAAAGTTTAGATATTGAAGGTAGCAAACCACATCGTGTTGGTTGGCCTATGGAGTATCTTAAGAATAGTTTAGACAGTTACAAAGGTATGCAGAAGAGGGATCTTATACTCTTTCCGCATCGTATTGCTCCTGAGAAACAAGTTGATATTTTTAGAGATCTTAAAACACAACTTCCCCAATATGAATTTGTTGTGTGCCAAGAACAGTCATTAAGTAAAAATGAATATCATAATCTGCTAGGCGAAGCTAAACTAGTGTTTAGTGCTAACCTACAAGAAACACTAGGTATCAGTTGGTATGAAGGCGCACTAGTAGATGCTATTCCTATGGTTCCTGATAGACTAAGTTATTCAGAAATGGCACTACCAGAGTTTAAATATCCTAGTTCATGGACTGAAGATTATTTCTGTTATAATCAATGCAAAGGTGAACTAATGAAACTAATTGTTAACTATATGGAAAATTATGAAGACTATCTACCAAGCATTAACAAACAAGTTACGAAACTTAATAAAGAATTCTTCAGCGGAGCCCAGCTATATGACACAATCAAACAATGATAATAAATTGACTGTTGATGTAGGATATTCGGATTATAGTATTGACTGGCAAAATATGAGTACATCAACTATAACAACTACTCCTATAGATACAACTTATTCAATTGGAATTGATGATACTATAGATTTAAGCAACATAACTTTTACTGGTATGGATCAAAAAGCATTTGAAGATACTATGCCTAGTTTAGATAGAGTTAATAATATGTGTGAAGAATATCCAGCACTAGCAAAAGCATATAATAATTTTAAACATGTATACAAATTATGTGAACAAGACTACAAAGGCAAACTAAAGGAAAGAGGTATTGATGATGAAATTCCTTTCTAAAATTATGGACAAGCTCGGCAGACGTCGAGTAATTACAGACAGAGACGGAAAGGTACCTTACCTTATCCGTTATTATCTATTTTTAAAAGAACGAAAAAACTTTCCATTTAATATTACGCTACACAAAGTTCTAGTTAGTGATGAACCTACACTACATGATCATCCTTGGAACTGGGGTGCTTTAATTTTAGCAGGCGGATACTACGAATGGATTCCTGTTCATTCTCAAGAGGGTGCAGTAGTAGGTGCAACTAGAGTTTGGCGTGGACCTGGTAGTATTAGATTTAGAAAAGCAAATGATTTACATTGGTTAGAACTAGCAAAAGATGAAAACGGAAATGAAATTCCATGTACAAGTATTTTCTTTATGGGACGCAAATGTAAAGAATGGGGATTTGTAACCCATAAAAAAACACAAGGTTATCGTTGGATACACAATGAGGAATATTTAAATGCTAGATAAAAAAATTTATACTTGGGAAGATATAGAACGTATGTGTGTAAGCATTGTTAATCAAATGTACACAGACAATTGGCGTCCAGATTATATTGTTGGCATCACAAGAGGCGGCAATGTTCCTGCCACAATAATAAGTAACATGACTGGTATACGTTGCGAAGCACTTAAAGTTAGTTTACGTGATGCTGTACATGGTTTAGAAAGTAATAATTGGATGGCTGTTGATGCACTCGGATATCCAGACAGTGACGCTACAGATATGAAAAAGAATATACTTATTGTAGATGATATTAATGATACCGGTGCAACATTTAATTGGATCAAAGAAGATTGGCCTGCAGGGTGTTTACCAAGACATGAAGATTGGAATAATGTTTGGGGTAATAATGTACGCTTTGCAGTTTTAACAGAAAATTTGTCTAGTGAGTTTGATCAAGTTTCTTATTCATGTGACGAAGTTAACAAATTAGAAAAGGATGTATGGTTAGTATATCCTTGGGAGAACGTAGGAACATATGCAAATTAATATGGACAAATTAGATTTATTTCCTGTGCCTTTACTAGGTACAGAATTTCCTAGTGCAGACATTTTAGCAGATGTACTAGTACCAAAGATGAAAGATATTGAGTCAAAAGACCAAAATCCTATTCCTTATAGTGCTAATAGTTATACAAATTACAATCCGTATACACAAGCACTAGACATGGAAGAATGTAAAGAATTAAAGTCATTTATTGAAGAATGTGGCAAATCTGCTAACAAGTTAATTGGTATAGATGGCGGAATAATGTTTACAGGTAGCTGGTTTAGTATTACAAGACAGTTTGGAGTTCATCCTGAACATAATCATATTCCTGCTACTTGGAGTGGCGTGTATTATGTACAAGCAAATGAAAACGATTCTCCAATAACATTTTTAGATTCTAACAAAAATAGTAATTGGCCTTGGATGCAAACTAATGAAGCAAATTCATATAATACATCTAGCTACAGTATAAAACCTAAAACAGGTAGATTAATTTTATTTCCTAGTTGGTTGATGCATCGTGTTGACCAACAAATGGCAGATCAGGAAAGAGTAACAATCAGTTTTAACTTGGCGGCATTACATGAGCAAAAATAAACCTTGGACTGATGTATTAATAGATACAAAAGACTTTACAGTTTACAAAGACAAATATCCTGTTACAGAAGGACATATTCTTTTTGTACCAAAAGAACAAACATGGCAGGATTTAAGTAAGTGTTTCGAAGCCGCATACAAATGGGGCTATGATTGGGTTGATCGCGGATATTGTGAAGCATTCAACATTGGACAAAACTGTGGAGAAGCGGCAGGTCAAACTATCGACTGGCCACATGTTCATCTTATTCCACGCCGGAAAGGTGACATGAAAGATCCAACAGGAGGCGTTAGGCACGTTATACCAGAAAAAGGCAATTACAAAACAAATGAAATATATAAAAAAATAAACGGCAATTATACTACGCAAGAAGTTGTAGATGCTACTAATAAGATCTTAGAAGGAGATTTATGTTGAAACAAAGATTGATTGAAGCGGCAAGAGCCCATGCAGAAGCAGAAGTCAAACTGCATAAAACAAACATTGATGTATACATGGAAAAAGTTGTAGGCATCGGTGAGCATTCTGACATCATCGAAACTATCCAAAAAGAACTTGATGCTATGGCACAAGCAGATGATAGATTAGAAATGTTAAACAAATATTTTAATGACTAGAACACTTTTTATTGGCGACAGTCATACCTGCGGATACAAAACAAAAGCTGGAGAAGTTGGTCCTGATAGTTTTACTAACTGGAACGATAACAGCTATGTTTTAGAATATGCAAAATTAAATAATAAAAAATGTATTGTCTATGCTATGCCCGGTGCAAGTATTAGACAATACACTGATTACATACGAGCAATGTTTAACAAGTACAATGACATTGACGAAGTATTTGTTCTATTAAGTAGTCTTAATAGATTTACACTATCTTTTAATCAAAAACTTTCTCCTGATATAGTACCTGTTGATCATTTTACTCACGATGTAGGCACAACTGAAGATGGCCTAGTTGATAGATATATGGACAAAACTATTGAAGGAGACTATTTTCAATTATATCAAAAGCCCCATCAAGGAGATTATGAAAATTTTCCTAGACTTAAATTTAGTTATGAACAGGGATTGACAGAGCCTGATATAAGAAAATCTTCTTATATGGACATTAAAACTTTCTTTGAATTGAACACACATCTAGAACAAAGAGACTTTTTTAAGGACATTTATGTATGGGATAATATGTGTGCAGACTATAATGTTCCTTTGTATCTTTTTAAAATGCGTGAAAGAACATTCTTTCCGGAAGGTTATGAATTTTACGGAAAACTTAAAAACACAACTATTGCAGATCAAAGTATTGAATTATATTTCCAAAACAAGCAAATTAACCACGAAGCATACTTTTTGGAAGATAAAGAGCATTATAATACCAAATTTCACAATCTTATTGCAAAAAATTACATAAAACACTTGACAAAAACCTAAATATAGTATATTATAATACAATATAGGAGTAGTAAGTTGAAGCTAAGATATTCAGAAGCATTTTATTCAGTACAAGGTGAAGGCAAATTTGTCGGCGTACCTAGTGTATTTTTACGTACATTTGGTTGTAACTTTCGTTGCATGAACTTTGGTACAGATGAGACTAGAGATCGTTGGGAACAACACAAAGACGGAAAAAGGCACAATGCTGAAGTAAAAGCATTACTTGATGCAGATGTGCATAAAACTACAGAAAAATTTGAAGACTTGCCTATCATTCACACAGGTTGTGATACATATGCAAGTATCTATCCAGAGTTTAAACACTTCAACAAACTTGCAGAAGTTGACGAAGTTGTTGAACATCTACTTTCACTTACTCCAGAAGGTAAGTGGACAATGGACAATGGACAAGATGTACACTTGATTATGACAGGTGGTGAGCCTTTGTTAGCGTGGCAAAAGCTATACATCGAACTATTTGAACATCCACGCATGAGGGATTTGAAAAATGTTACATTTGAAACAAACACTACACAAACATTACACGACGAGTTCTTCGATTATCTCAACAATCAAGACAGATTTACAATCACTTGGAGTTGTTCCCCAAAACTTAGCGTTTCAGGAGAACCTTGGGATACTGCTATACTGCCTAACATTGCTCATGAGTATAGCCTTGTTGACGGTAGCGACATGTATCTTAAGTTTGTTGTCGCTAACGAAAACGATATTAATGAAGCTGGTAGAGCTGTCGAAGCATATAAGAAAGCAGGAGTGGAATGTCCTGTTTACTGTATGCCTTTGGGTGGACGCAGTGAAGAATACAATCTTAATGTCAAAGAAGTCGCAGAAGTCTGTATGCAAAGAGGATGGCGATTTACACCCCGACTCCACATATCGCTATTCGGAAATGCCTGGGGAACTTGATTTGTATAAAAATAAACAACACGAAAAGGCAATGAAGGCACCAATTAATAAAAACTTAGATGACGATCTAAGGAAGAAAGGACTACTATAATGGGATGGTGGAATAAACTTGTAAAAGATAAAAAGGCACAAGAAAAAACAGAAGAACCAAAGACACAAAAAGAAATGAGACTAGAAGTTCTTCAAAAAGAAAAAGAGCAAGCAACTGCTGAAGGGAAACCTTGGGTAGCTGTATTAGACACTCAAGTCAACAAAGATAATATTCGAAATGGTTTTTTTGAATTAGATTGGAATAACGAATTTATTGAACAACTTTTAGATGCAGGTTATTCGGGTGAAACTAATGAACAAATAGTTGATGCTTGGTTTAAAACTCTAGCAAGACAGATTTTGGAAGAAGACAATCTTGACACAGACCGTGAAATGGGTTATATTAATGTTAAACCCGTAGATAAGGATAAAAGTGAAGTTTCATGAGTACATACATATTAGTAGACACAGCAAATACATTTTTCCGAGCTCGTCATGTTATACGTGGTGACATAGATACAAAAGTTGGTATGGCATTACATATTACATTTAACAGCATTAAAAAGGCGTGGAAAGACTTTGACGCAGATCATGTTGTATTTTGCTTAGAAGGTCGTAGCTGGCGTAAAGATTATTATGAGCCCTACAAGCGCAATCGGCAAGAAACACGTGACGCAATGACTCCTTCGCAAGCAGAAGAAGATAAAGTGTTTTGGGAAATCTTTGATGAGTTTAAAGAGTTTATCGGTACAAAGACTAATTGTACTATGATCCAACATCCGCAACTAGAAGCAGATGATTTGATAGCAGGATGGGTGCAAAGTCATCCAGATGATGATCATGTAATTATTAGTACCGACGGTGACTTTGCACAACTAATTGCACCTAATGTAAAACAATACAACGGTGTACAGAATGTAACTATTACACATGAAGGTTACTTTGATGATAAAGGCAAAGAAGTAATAGACAAAAAAACAAAACTTCCTAAAGAAGCGCCTGATCCAGAATGGCTACTATTTGAGAAATGTATGCGTGGTGACACAAGTGATAATGTGTTTAGTGCATTTCCTGGTGTACGCAAGAAAGGTACACGTAATAAAGTAGGCTTACAAGAAGCATTTGCTGATAAGAATACAAAAGGCTACAACTGGAATAACATGATGCTACAGCGTTGGGTAGATCATGAAGGTGTAGAACATCGTGTGCTAGATGATTATAATCGCAACGTAACACTTTGTGATTTATCTGCACAACCAGAAGAAATTCGTAACACAATTAACAGTGTAATTAATAGTGTTGAACCAAAAGACATTTCACAAGTAGGTATGAGATTAATGAAATTTTGTGCTAAATGGGATATGCAACGAGTTGCAGACCAAGCACAAAACTTTGCTGAACCATTACAAGCGAGGTATCCACAATGACAATAAATGCAAAAGAAGTACTAAAAAACAAGTTTTGGATTGTAGAAGAAAACGGTTCTAAAGTTGGAACCTTAAGTGCAAGCGACGAGTGTTACACTTATACTTGTACACAAGGTACACAAGTTTTTAGTACAATGAATCAAATGAAGAAAGCACTAGGTAAAATTACTTGGAGTACAGCAGATAAAAAACCTGCAAACGATTATGATGTTCATGGCTATCCTACTAGTTGTGAACCATTTAATCCTATGTACGATGTTAGGAATAAATTACCATTGTTTAGTAAAAGTAACAAATCAAAAAGTTTATATTGTGCGGGATATTACACAATACATTTTGAAAAAGGTTGGGTCAAAAGTTTTTGTCCTAAACTAATTACAATAGAACGCTACGAACATAGAGGTCCATTTAAGACTGAATTCGAAATGCGTGAGGAGTTATCGCGTGTCAACAGAGCCTCTTAATACTAGCTCTATACAGTCTTTTATACAAAATGTAAAAGCCGCTGATGCAGGTAATCAAAAAGAAATTAGATTAACAATGCCGCAAGCAAAAAGTTTAGCATTTACTTTAGGCATTGTTATGTCTAGACTACACGGCGATTTAGAACTTTATGTTAAAGAAAATGCAAAATCTGCTGAACAAGAACCTATAGAGGTACAACTTGACGGCGGGAATGACTGGTAAACTGCTACTATTACTATAAAAAAGAGATAAATATATGCGTATATAATTAAAAAGGAAACGCATATGAGCAGGCCTAAGCCAAATGTTCTGTTAGAATATGTTAATAAGAAAACATACAGAAGCGAACAAGTATTAGAAGCAGAAGCTATTTGGGCGGTTTTTCATAATAATAAACCGTTTAATCTAAAGAGCGCCAATATATTGACAAGCTATCCTGGTCCTAAATATAAGAAAACAAGTTTTTCAAATCCAGGACATGCACACAATTTAGCCAAAAAAATGAATGAGATGTTTCAGTGTAACGAATTTACTGTTGTAAAACTTACACAAGGTGAAACAGTTAAAGAATGAATTGGAAATTAACCTACACAAAAATCTTCCTAAAAAATGCTGACATAACTGTAAATGAAGCAAATATAAAAGAATACATGCCTGTTTGGTGGCAAAACATCAGACAGAAAGAAAGTGGTGGGTTAAGATTAACAGACGATGGAATAATGTTTGTAAAAGAGAAACTAGGATTATCTACTTACGATGTTCCATTTCCAGCAGATTTTAAATTAACAACACAAACACTAATTTGGTTAGACCAATTTATTGATTGTCCGTACTGGTTAGGAACACACGGAATAGTTGTAACAAACGAAAAAAAAGCTGTCGAACTACATCTTTTCAGTGGAGATGTTAAGAAATACGGCCTCCAAAAAGCATTAACTAGGCAAAAAAAAGAATCCAAAAGTGGTTGACCTTTGTTTATAAAGGTGCTATATTAGTATTATACTAATTAAGTATGGCACTGAAAAAAACACAAGAAGAGGAATACACAATGGAAACTACTGCACTACGCACTGTCACTCCTAATGGGGCTAAGAAAAGTATCCTTAGGGCATTTAAAAAACAACGACCTATCTTTATTTGGGGACCTCCAGGTATTGGTAAGTCAGATATTATTCACCAAATTGGACGTCAAATTGAAGGTCATGTAATCGATGTTCGTTTATCACTATGGGAACCTACAGATATTAAAGGCATTCCCTATTATGCGGCAAATGACAATATTATGGCTTGGGCACCACCCGCAGAACTGCCCGATGCAAAACTAGCAAAAAAACATAAATGGATTATTTTGTTCTTAGACGAAATGAATTCAGCCGCTCCAGCAGTACAAGCCGCGGCATATCAATTAATCCTTAATCGTAAAATTGGTCAATATGTACTTCCAGACAATGTTCTAATTGTTGCGGCAGGTAACAGAGAAACTGACAAAGGTGTTACATATAGAATGCCTGCTCCGTTAGCTAACCGTTTTGTACACTTAGAAATGGCTGTTGACTTTGATGACTGGTTTGCTTGGGCTGTAGAAAACAACCAGCACAAAGATGTAATTGGATACTTAACTTTTGCGAAGAAAGATTTATACGATTTCGATCCTAAGAGTCCGAGTCGTTCATTTGCTACACCACGTAGTTGGTCATTCGTAAGTGAACTACTTGAAGATGAAGAGGACGAAGTAACCACAACAGATCTTGTTAGTGGTTCAGTTGGAGAAGGATTGGCTGTCAAGTTTATGGCGCACCGTAAGGTTGCATCACAAATGCCTAACCCAACTGACATACTTGCAGGTAAAGTTAAAGAGCTTAAAAACCAAGAAATCAGTGCCATGTATTCCTTGACTATTTCGCTCTGCTATGAACTCAAACAAGCATCAGATAAAAATGATAAAAAGTTTGATTCAATGGTTAACAACTTCCTGCGATTTGCAATGGATAACTTTGAAACTGAACTTGTTGTTATGGGTATTAAAGTTGCTATTACACAATACCAACTTCCAATTGATCCAGACGAAGTTGAATGTTTCGATGAATTCCATGACCGTTTTGGTAAGTATATTAAGGCGGCAAACACATAAGGTAAAAGGGGGCAACCCCTTTTACCATTTTACTTGACACAATGGCACATATTTGTTATAGTAAATATATAAACAGAGGACATGGCACATGAGTTATCCGTTAAGAAACATAGAAGGTAAAAAACACTGGCAACCTAATCCAGATATTACACAAGAACAACTTGAAGAAATGAGAGTTGAAGTTCTTGATCGTATCATTGTTGCTCGTGTAGGATTGTTGCTAAGACATCCTTTCTTTGGTAATATGGCAACACGTTTGCGTATTGTTGCCGCAGACGACTGGTGTCCTACAGCCGCAGTAGACGGCAAAAACTTATATTACAATACACAATTCTTTAATGCAATGGATAACAAAGAAATTGAATTTGTTATTGCACATGAGATTTTACATTGTGTATTTGACCATTTAGCTCGTAGAGAAGATCGTAATCCGTTAATTTATAATATTTCTGCAGACTATAAAGTTAACAATACACTAGTTAGAGAAAAAATAGGCCAGATGCCTAAACTAGTTGATTGCTTCCAAGACTTTAAATATGAAGATTGGACTTCAGAAGAAATTTATGACGAGCTGTACAAAAAATACGATGAAGAAGAATTAAAACAACTAGGTGAACTTTTAGACGAACACATTGACTGGGAAAAAGGTGAAGGCGATACACAAGGTGCTAACAGTCAACCTGGCAAAGATAAAAAAGGTAATACTGAAAGTAAAAAGAAACCTAAATATACAAAAGACGAACTAAGAAAAATTAGAGATGAAATTAAAGAAAACATGATTTCATCTGCACAATCTGCAGGTGCTGGTAATGTTCCTAGTGGAGTAGAACGTTTAATTAAAGAACTTACTGAACCTAAAATGAACTGGCGTGATATACTACGTCAACAAATCCAAAGTACTATTCGTAATGATTATACATTTAGCCGTCCTTCACGTAAAGGTTGGCATACTGGTGCGGTTTTACCAGGAATGAATTTTATGGAAACTATTGACATTTGTGTTGGACTTGATATGAGTGGTTCAATTGGAAATAGTCAAGCAAAAGATATGATTAGCGAAATCAAAGGTATTATGGATGAATACAAAGATTACAACTTAAAAATTTGGTGTTTTGATACTGAAGTTTACAATGAACAAGACTTTAGTGCAGACAATGGTTCTGATATATCAGATTACGAAATCTACGGCGGCGGCGGTACAGACTTTGAATGTAACTGGAAATACATGAAAGAAAACGATATTGTTCCTAAAAAGTTTATCATGTTTACTGACGGTTACGCATGGGGCAGTTGGGGTGACGAAGATTACTGTGATACTGTTTTTATTATCCATGGTAACAAAGATAAATCAATTGTAGCACCATTTGGACAAACGGCATACTATGAGGAAAATGCTTAAAGAACCTAACCCAAAAAACGTATTTGAGAACAGGAGTATGCCTGTGCCTCCACCTCATTTTGAGTATACAGAAATGGAATTTAGGTATAATATGGAAAATGTTGTTCATGATTGGATATATGACAATCTAAAAGGCAGATTCTATGTTGGTAAAAGCACTGATCAAACCCACAATACTATGTTAAAAATAGGATTTGAAGAAGGTAAAGAACTTTCCTATTTCAGTTTGGCATGTCCACATCTAAAATACAAATAAATAAAGTACGTATATAACACATTATAACCAGGAGATAATAATGAGCGATACAACAAAAGAAGTAAAAGAAGCAACTTCTACCGAAGCACCAGCTACACAAGCACCAGCTTCAGAGAAACCTGCTGAACTTACTATTCAAGACTTGCAGGGGCTGAAAACTATCATCGATGTTGCAAGCACTAGAGGAGCATTTAAACCAAATGAAATGCTTAGTGTTGGTACAGTATACAGCAAATTAGAAGCATTCTTAAATGCTGTTTCGAAAAACCAAACACCACAACAAGCCCCAGAAGGAGGCAATAATGGCTGATCTTAAACATGTAGGTAGATTAACTACCAACAACAGAAAATTAATTGTAGCTTATAGAGTCGTTCCTAACGATCCAGAACACTGCCTAGTAGTGCATACGGAAAGTTTAGATGCGGCTGATCATGATAGCTTAATCAATCTAGTTGAAAGCAATGCTGGTCAAAGTGAAAATGACTTAGCTAATGCTATGGCTAGAACACAACTAACAGATGGTTCGAATATGTTAGCTAGATTTCATACAACTGGAAAACTTGTAAAAGTACCTACTAATGTTGTTGAAATGACTCCTAATATTACATCAAGAGTAAATCTTGCAGAACTTAACAAGATTATTGCTGACCAACAAGGTGTAACAGTTGCAGACTTAGCAGTAAAATCTACAGCACCTGCACCAACGCAAACTACTAGTGAAGCACCAATTGTAGAAGATGCTACACCTGTAGTAGGTGAAGAACCTTTGTCAGACGAACAGTTAGCCGCACAGTACCGTTCGCAAGCTGATGCTTTATTTAAAGAAGCAAAAGCTCTTAGAGAGCAAGCAGAAGAACTTGTTCCTACTAAGAAAAAAGCGAAACAAACGGCGGATGCCTAACAAACTATCAAAAGACGTAATTGCTCATTGGCCGGAGGTATTTAAAGACATTGATGTAAAAACAGTGCCTATTGAATACCTCCAATCCATTACGATATATTTTAAAGACGGTCGTAAATGGGTAGTCAATGTAGACAAAAAAGCAAAAGCAAATCCAGAATTAAACTACGGTATTGATAGCTTGCTTAAAGAGTACGAAAACGCTATTGTAAACATCGATTTTAGGCTTAATACAGCTAAAGTACGCAAAGATATAGAAGCACGTACCAAAACATTCCTGAAAAAGCGAAAGTAATAATATTCAGTTAGATTGTCAAAGGCATAAATACTGTAGTAAATAATTTATAGATTATTCAGGAGCCACTTTAATGAGTTTAAGAATTAGAAGAGGAACCGACGCAGAGCGCCAAACGGTCACCTTTCTTGAGGGAGAGTTAGTTTATACTACGGATACCAAGAAAGTATTCATAGGTGACGGTGCTACACTAGGCGGTGTATCGGTTGACAGTACTACAGGATCGATTAACAATCTAACAGACGTTAATACAGCAGGCGTACAAATAGGACAAATCCTACAATGGAATGGATCTTCATTTGTACCAGGAGAACAAGGTGAAGGCCGCAGTATATTTGGCCAAGATAGCACACTACTTGTTGATGCAACAAACAGTTCAATTAATTTAGACGGTACAGTAAAAGGCCACGTTGTACCAGATCAAAACATTGCTTACGATTTAGGCTCCGCAAGCAACAGATTTAGAGACTTATATTTAAGTGGCACATCTATTAATTTAGGCGGTTCAACAATTACTTCAAGTGGTGGTAAAGTTAGTTTTAGTGAACCAGTTGTTGCACAATTTGAACAGTCAGGCAACACAGATTTAAAAGACAATTACATTACAAATACAGCAGTAGGCGGTGCAATTAGTTTACGTCCTGCAGTCAATTCTAATATGAATGTAGCTACAACAGGTGGAACAGTTGTATTTAAAGTAGACTTAGCGGCTAACTCATTTGGTGCTAATGATGACGCAGTTTTACAACTTCCAGTGTTTGAAGCGGCGGACTTTACTGCACATTCAGCTCTAGCTGGACAAGTTGTATTTGATAATTCAACAAAAGGTTTAAAAGTATACAACGGTACAGGATGGGCATCTGCAGGTGGTGCAGGTGGCGGAGGTATTGTTGAAGGCAATGCATACCGTATTAATATTGTAGACGCAGGTAGTACAGTAGTAGTAAACACTGACACTGGTGTTGTTACAGCAAACCTAACAGGTGATGTAACAGGTAATGTAACGTCAGCAGGCGCATCTAGCTTTGATAACATTACTATTAACGGTGGTGTAATTGATGGCACAACTGTTGGTGCTAGTGTACAAAGCACTGTTAGAGGTACAACAATTACAGCTGATACAGAATTTGTTGGAGATTTAACAGGTGATGTAACAGGTAATGTAACAGGTAACTTGGTTGGTAATGTAACTGGTAACCTAAACGGAAACATTACTGCAACAGGTGAACTTATTGGTAATGTAATTGGTGATTTAGAAGGTAATGCAAGAGGTAACTTTATTGGCTTTGATTCGACTGTAATTATTAATGGAGACACCAACAAGGTTGTTGGAGATATTGAAACTTCAAAAGAACTTATTGTTACAAAACAAACAGCAGAATCAGCTCCGTTCCTAAGAGGAAGATTGTATGGCGGAACTCTTTCAAGTCCGACAGAACCAGCAGATTTCGAAAGAAACGGTATCATGTTTATGTCACACAATGGCACAAACTTTACAGATGCTTCTTTAATCAACAGCTATCATAGAACAGGTGGCGGTAGTAATGTTGCTATTAGTCCAACAGACGCTGGCGGCAACTTCTTTAACACTGCCTTAGAACTAGATGGTATAGCACAAACAATTATTATGACTGGTGGTGTAGTTGGTAATATTCAAACAATAAGTGGCCCAGGTGCAATTAACACTACATCTTTAGTTACTGAAATTACTACAACTGGTGCAGACGCATTTACACTTGCAAATGGTTCAGCAGGACAAGTTAAAATGATTGTTATGACAGTAGACGGTGGTGATGCAACAATTACACCAACTACTTTTGCAAACGGTACAACTATTACGTTTGATGCGGTAGGTGATAGTGTAACACTTGTTTATGGCGCACTAGGTTGGATGGTAATGGCTAGCCAAAACGCTACTGTAGCATAATACTAAATTAATATTTCCCAAACATTTTGCTTGGTAAAAAATATTGTAACATCCTTTTCAATAAGTTTTGCTAATCCTTGAGGTTCGAACGCTCGTGATACAGCTCTATTAGTTCTTAAGCTATTAGATTCACCATCGCTATCACTGTTTGTAGTAAAGATTAATCTTTTAGCTCCTTGGTTTTTAGCATAGTCTATTTGGTAAGGAAGTATGTGTCCCCAGTTAAAATCATTATGCATCTTTCGTAAACTGCCTGGTGCTTTACCTCTATATTCTCTGAGTGTCGCAGTACGCACCATTAGACGCCAACAGTCTTTTTCATAGTCGTCAAAACTATGACAAGCACTTATGCTGGCTATTTCATTTTGTATTTGTGTGTACCACCATGCTTCATTACCCCACTTACCTATTTTCATTGCTTCAATAGATTGATTGTTTTTCAATCCTTGTGCTTTGCACTTAGAGGCAAAGGTAAATATTTCTGTCGGAAGATCATTAATGTTTAAAAATTTAATTTCAAAATCTGTTATTCGTGACAACATGTTAATACTTATACCACCTAAGGTAAAGGATAATAGTATCCTGATCCTAATCAGTCACGGAAGCGGAGGTGTTGGTAATGCAGAATACTTTTGTGCAGAAACTTTTTTAAAAAAAGGATATAAAGTAGCAATACAGGATTACTTTTCAAAACACAATATAAAAAACTTGTGGTGGAATTATGAAGAAAAATTTATAGACGATCATAATATTACATTTGCAGAAATGCTAGATTGCGAAATAGATAGCAAAATTATACATATAGGATTTAGTTTAGGCGGGTTTAGAGGCATACTTAATGCTGAAAAATTTTACAAGAATTATTGCTTTTATCCAGGCATATTAGGTATAACAAATGACATGATGGGTAAAGATTATTCAAATACAACAGTATTCACAGCTTCAAAAGACGAATGGTGCGATTACGAACATTTTGAAAATGCTGTAGATGTAGCACCAAACAGAATGGAAGTAGATGCATATCACGGCTTTATGATACCGGGTAAAGACAAAGAAATTACTATTGCAAAATACCATTTCCCTAAAGATGTGATTACAGACGAAGAATTCAAAAAACTTAAACCAAACCATGAGGAACTGTCAAAATACGGCTTTGATAAAAAGAAAATTAGGTTGCAATTCAACAAAGAGTATGCTAATATATGTTATAGTTATATCGGTAGACATATATGAACATAATAATTATTGCACACGAACGAAGTCTTAATAAGGCAGAAGGATTACTATCTGCATACAAAAATGAAAAAGTAGTGCTTGTTGTTGACAAGTCACCTGACATTGAATACAAACCTTATGCAAAATTAGCAAAAAGAATCTTAGTCACACGTAATTACGACCTTGTAGAAATTACAAATAAAATTACAGAATGTGATAAAATTTGGTGTGTAAGTGAAAACTTATTGCCTATACAAAGTCAGCTAGAAAGTTACTATGGTATAGACAATCTAAGTCCGTATGCGGCAGAAGTATTAAGCAACAAACAATCATTTGATAACTTTTGTAGATCAATTGGTCTAGAGGAATTTGTACCAGTAAGTGTTACACCAACTTTCCATAAACAACTTGATATTTTTAAAAACAAAGAATTTTTTACAAAACCTGATATAGGCACAGGTAGTAATGTATTTTTACCAGGCGATGATCAAAACGTGCCTAAAATAGAATATAGACGTTGGAATAACAAACACCATTTTTTACAACATCTAACTGATTGTGAATTGCACAACGATTTTTTCAAATACAATAAAGCAGGAATATCTATTGAAAGGTTTAATTTTAAGCCTTGTAGAATAATGGCACAAAAGTTTTATTGGAGTCAAGAGCCATCTATATCTCCAACAGGCTTTGTAACAAACGGAAAACTTAATACTGTTTGCTATATGATGTGTGCAAAAGTAAAGTATGGAGATATTTTAGATTATAATTTAAATCCTATAGAATTACATAGTAACAGTAAAAAAAGTGATATTGCAAAAGACATGGCTGTTTATGCACTAGACACAAATGAAATAGATATAGAACGCCATAAAAAGATACAAGAGTTTTTGCAAACAATTATTACAAAATTAAAGATAAAAGAGTTATTTTTTGCAGGTCCAGACTTTCATGTTTACAATGATAAACTTATTGCAATTGACTTTAATCCTAGACCAGGACAATTTATAAACATTCTAGACAAAGTTAACAATTATAAAATTATAAAAACTTGTTTAGAAGGCAAACTACCTCAAATTGAAAATAAATTATTATGGGGATGTTCTATGTTACAGCCAGGAAAAATTAAAAAGTATAATCATATGCCTGAACTTGATTTAGTGTATAATCAGCACAACACAAAAATTACAGAAGGTATGCTAGTACCAGAGTTCCAAAATTTACAAAATAAATCATTTAATGTAAATTTAGATATAATCGGTAAGGATATGCAAGAGCTGTTTACAAATTATAAACAAGCAAACCAGCTCTTGCAAAACTGTATTAGTTACTAAAGTTTACAACTGCTTCTTCAAACATTGGCAAATAACCTTCACCAATATAAGTTGATGTGCCGCTAAACTTATCTTGCCAAGGTTGTTGTTCACTTAACAAGTCTACAATAACTCTTAGATCATCTGTTGTGTTTTGATTAGCATTTACTGTAATAATTGCATCAACAAATCTAAATCCTAGATCACCCTTTTCACTAAATGCATAACAAGTTGTTGCTTTATCTTCTAATAGAGCATTTTGTTTTGTTGTGATAGTAAAAACTGTGTTAGCATCCATACCTAGATATCCTTTAGTAGTGCTTCCACTACCACTAAATGGAACAACTACAAAATTAATTTTGTATTTCTTACCTAGATTTTTTAGAAACTTTGCAACAGGGTCACTTCCCCATGTAGCAATTTTTACAGTTTTTCCTTTCATAGAATCCAATGATTTAAATTCTCTACTACACATTAATGTTTCATATGTCATTAGTGCAACAAGATTCTTTCCTGTAATCTTCGGACTGTCAATATCAGAATTGCCAGGCCACTCACTACTCCATATAGTTAGAATATTATCATTTTCCATATAGGCTGATGCAGTCACAGGATTATTAGCTTGAATAAACTTATGATCTACTTTTTCGCCAAGTGTAGTTAGAACTTGTCTAAATGCACCTTCTTGTGAACCTGGATTAACAATAGTCATTTCTGCTTGTGCAAATCCAGCCCAGAATGCAATTATCCATGAAAGAATAATGCCGTGTATGTAAGTTTTCATTTTTTCACTCCTAAGATAAAATTATTAAAGTCCTTACAAGACTTTCGTAAAAAAGATCGCTTAAAAAATATCCATATATTACAGGACTGGTATCTAAACGTCTAATTGTATATCCTAGTACTGATAGACACAGTATACAAATTATCATCCATATGTGAACAGGAAACATAATAATACTTACTGTGCTTATAGTAGTTACGATCAAAACATTAACAATATTTTTATATTTTTTGTAAAAATATGCTACTTGACCTAACAGGTTAAAGCCATACCAACTTATCCACAAACAAAATAATGTTATAAAAGGTATAACATAAAGTATTTCGTTTAATTGAGAAATTGTACTCTCGGCACTAAAAGTAAAACCGTTTTCTAACATAAGATAATAAACTAAAACTTCACTGCCAGTGATTGGTATTGCTAGTATAAGCAAAGGCAACAACGAACTTAATGCGCCACTATTATTTGATGCCTCTGCGGCCGCTATGCTCTTTAATATTGGTTTACGGAAATATTTCTTAACCATATTGGCACTTGCATAACTGCCAAGAATATTTGTTACACCAGGAATTAATCCACACCAGAAACCTACAAAACTTCCTAGTAGCGTTGCAAGTGTAGTTTCTTTTCCTACTGCAAACTTACTTATCTTGTTAGGTGTACTAATTTGTATGTTTTGAATTTTAGTTAATTCAGGAACTATATACAAACCGATCATAACACTTGCGAAAGGTATACCTAATGCAAGATAAGAATTGTTAAATGTTAAAAAACTTTGAAATGTAATAGAATCTATTCCTACTTTTGCAATTAAACCTCCTAGCAAAAATAATATCAAAGTTGTAAATTTATTTTGTTTTGTTAAAAAAGTTATAAGCATAATTGCAAAGAATATTATAATAGTTTGCAATATACTATTATAAAATTTAAATACATTTACAATATTAGGTAGAAGTGTTAAAAATAGTAATACTGCAAATGCGACACCTATAGTACTGCTTATTGCATTGCTACTGACAGCTACACTTCCAAATCCTTTTTTAAACAATCTGTGCCCTTCTCTTGCTGTCATTATAGCGGTAGCATCTCCTGGTATACCATATAATATAGCAGTAACGCTATTTGTGTAGTTTGTAGCTATAAGTATGGCAACGTAGCACATCATGATCTCAACCCCACTAGCTGACGCTAAAAACGGGTATAAGACGCCAATAGCAACAAAGGGACCTGCGCCCGGCACTATGCCTGCAAGTATACCACTTACTAATCCTATTGTGGCCCAAATGGTAAGTTCAAACATTTTTCTATATCTTCTATTTCACTATATTTTTGATAGATGTCAAATAATTCATCATAATTAATTACTACATCTTTTTTATCTCTATTTTTACGCATATCTTTTACACTTTCATAATTATAGTTTTCATATCTATAATATTCATTTTTCCATTCTAATATTTGGTCTATGTGTTTAAGATATCTATCCAACCTGTATTCAAATCTACTAAGAAAAAACTCTTTGTCAATAACTATTCTATCAGTAGATTTTTTGCTGTCATTATATGTAAACCATTTTCCAGTAAGTTGAGCAACACATCTACTCAATGTACTATCAAATAAATTCCTGTGTAAAAATATTTTTCGTTGTGCAGGTATATCAAAAAATAATTTATTGAAATTTGGCCATGTAATTTGTATTTTTAAATAAGCACCTTTTCCAGTACCTTTGTTAAAATGCTCTATTACATCAGCAGGAGAAACATTAGGATTGTGCCAGGAGTTAGGTAATCCTTTACTTGCATCGTTAGAAAAACATTCTCCTAACCATACATGGTGAGAGTCTTGATTTTGTTTAATATTAAATATAGTCTGTTGAAATGCTGTAGATCCATTTCTGTCAGCACTTATAATAATAACATTATTATAATTTTCCAAAGCCATAAATCCTTTCTTTGCACCACCAACACTTTCCACAATGTTTTGAAAAATCATTTGTAGCTGTTACACAACTACGTGTATATGGGAACAGTTCATCTAATAAATTATACTGATCATATAATTCAGCAATTTCTTTTTTGTCTAAATTAATAAAAGGAGTATATATCCAGTTATCCCATAATGTTGGAAAAATTCCTTTCCTGTTTTCTTCAGGACCTCCTGGTTCATTAAATGTTTCTGCTTTTGGATGTTGAGATGCGCCTGACACAATTAATTCTATTTTATTGCGTAAACTATTTTCAATTTCACGCATTTTTTCTATTTTGTTATTTCCTATGTGATGATAATATTGTTTAGGTGTATTGAAACTATATCCTGTAAGCGTTGATACAATATGTAAAACTTGTTCAGAAAATATTTTTTGAAACGGTGCTTCTTCTTCTATAATAACAATCGGTGTTATTTGTATATCTAAATCATGATCTATAATATAATTTGCTAACATATATGCTACAAGAGAACTATCAGTGCCTCCACTAATTTTTAATCCTATATGTTTTACATTAGGTAATTTAATCATATTTTTCTACACTCCGATTTATTTGAGTATTAGGAACTTGCATATCTAATTTGTTATTTTTTATTGTTCTGCAAAATTTTTTACACACAGAAGGACATTTTTTATAGTCTGTCAAGTAATTATTAAATGAATTAAAATAGTTTTCAAAGTTAGTTATATCATTATCCTTAATATTAATAGGTGTCCAAAATCCTTGTTCTTTATTATTATCTGCCCACCAACAGCAAGGATAGTACTTACCAAAAGCATCTATGTAATGCATATCTCCAGTTTCACAAAAAGGACTTAACGAATCTTCATATATTGTTTCTAAGTTAGCAAACCATTTGTCATTAGTATATTCTTTAACAACACTATCATCAGGTAACTTGCGTGTTTTTTGTATCCTAAAAATATCTATGCCAACTTTTTTAGACAACATTTCTGCTTTTTCTACTTGTTTATAATTGTGTTCAAAAACAATAAACTTCCATTCAATTTTGCAATTTCTTTTTGTAGTTGATATTATATTAAATAATTCTTCAATTTTTTCCCACCTACTATTGACTCTATAAATATGATTAGTATCTTGTAGTCCATCTATGCTCAAAGTTATTCTTGAATTACTAGGCCATGTGTTTAAAACTTCTTGCCAAAAGTCCTTTGTATGCATACCATTGGTAATTACTGCAAGATCATCTGCGTCAAAAAAATGGTTACTAATTTTATGGAAATCTGGATGATATATAGGATCACCAAGATTGCCTTGTAAACAAATGTATTTTGTTTGTTGTAATCGCTGTTTAGGAAAAAAGTTTAACAAGTCTTTAGTGTTAATATCTTGTTTGGGATCAACTACAGAACTTTTATCCCAAGTTCTAACACATGCCGGACAAGCTAAAGGACAACGTCTTGTAAGTTCTATATGCCAACCTATGTAATTAAACATTTATATTTCTCTGTTACTTTACCTGTTATCTTTAAAATGTTTCTAGGCCAAGGACCGGTGTTGGCTGTACTGTGTGGTATGTTTGCCCAGTCAAACCATATTACATCACCTGCTCTCCAAGGCGGGACATATGTGTTACCAAATTGTATAATGTGTCCAGGTGCCCACTCATCTAACATTACAAAACATCTGCCCCATTCTTTGTCTGTAGCTCTACTACTTGTTTGATCCTTACGTTCACTGCGTAAGCCAGTAAGACTATCTATATGTAAGTGAAGCATCATACCTGTATGCTGTGTTTGAATATTAGTCTGTGCATCTTCTAATCCTATTTTTTCTGCTAAACTGTATAGTGTAGGACATTCTTCTGTAACTGTCCACTGTCTATACACAACAAAGTCTAAAGGAATACCCCAGTCTTTACATAATAGTTCTTCATAATCATAATTAAAACTATCTCCTTCTGGAGATACGGGTGAAGGCCAATAAAAGTCATACTGTTTACTATTTGCAAACTTTACTTCTTCACGCCAGTCTTCGTATATGTTAGCCACTGTACGAAAACTTTTACCGTGATCACTTTCACGAAAAGGATTGAAATCGTAGTTACTCTGTTCTACAGTGACATCCCATCTATTTCGCATGACTCATCTCCACAAACAATCTCCACATTGGAGGTCTATATAAATTACAATGGTCATAATCTATTTTATCAACAGATAATCCAACATGTTTTGCAAGTGTATTTGTTGAGTGTTCTGTGATGTTGAAGTACCAGGTGTATTTCCATTCTCTGTCAACAAAAAAATACGCAGAATTCTTGTGAGCATCGTCTAAATCTCCATGTAGCCAAGTATGAGCATGTATAGCATCGGGTTGAAATAATTTATAATAATTATGATTATGACTCCATAACAACACCCCATCTGGTGCTAAACATTCTTTTAATTTTTTCATATTCCTATACTGTTCATCGTAAGTATACCAGTTCATGCTTCCAAAACAAATTACAACATCCCAGGTTTGACCTTTAGGATCAAAGTCTGCTTGTTTGCACATTATATCAGCTTCAGGTCTGTATGGATCAATTCCAGTAACATTGTTCAGATATTTTTTATATTCATTTACACCGCAACCCATATCCAAAATAGTTAGGTCTGGATTTTCTTTTTGCATTGCTTGTAAACGTTTTACAAGGGCTTCTCCTCTAATATTCCATTTATTAGCAATAGGTTTTTCATTTACATCTTTGACTTCGCCTATTACACCAGTTGTACTTGTTCCATTTTCTCCTACAAAATAGTTGTGTTGATATTGTTTGTCTATTTCTTTTACAAAATCTTCCATACGTTTACCAAACCATTGATCTGCTTTTCCTAATTCGATAGGATAATGTTTGTCTCTCACAGTCATTGAAAATTCTTTTTCACATGCTTCTATAAAGTCTTGAGTAAACGGCAGTTGTGCTATTATAGATTCAGGGGCTATGTTCCAACCAAACATTTCTTGAACTTTATCCCATATTAATTTGTTTAATGGATTGTTATACATCTATCATCCTTTTTCCTAATATTAAAATATCTATATTACCTTTAGAGTGTAAATTTATTGCGTCTTGAGGTGTTTCTACAATTGGTTCATCATATCCATTTAAACTTGTATTAAGCAACATAGGCACACCTGTTTGTTTGTAAAATTCCTCTATTATATCGTAGAACAATGGATTAGTGTTTCTATCTAAAGTTTGTATTCTACAAGTATTGTCAACATGAGTCACAGCAGGAATGCCTTCTTTAAGTACATTATAGGTATAAAGCATGTATGGCGAATCTTCTGTATTATCAAACCAATCACTACTATGTTCTTTTAAAACTGTTGCTCCAAAAGGTCTAAACCATTCTCTGTTCTTAACCTTTGCATTAATAAAATCTTTCATTGTAGGATTTCTAGGATCTGCAATAATACTTCTATTACCTAAAGCTCTCGGTCCAAATTCACTACCTCCTTGGTATAATCCTACTATCTTTCCTTGAATAATGCGTTTTACAATATAAGGTATATCTATTTCTTCTCCACCATCAAAATCATAAGATGCACCACTATACATAAGTTCTTTGTAAGAATAATAACGTCTTGGTTTTTCTAAGATATTGTGTATTAGGTATAATCCATATCCTACACTTAGTCCGTCATCACTACAAGCAGGAGCAATATGTATATTTTTAAATTTTGTATGGCGTTTAATTTTTGTATTAAGATTACAATTTAAAAAGGTTCCTCCACTCAGACATAAATTATAATCATGCTTTTCAATGATTTCTAAGGGAATACTATTTAGATAATCAACTATTAAATTTTCAAACGAATATTGAAGTGTACGAGCAACGTTCATATCTTTTTGTGTAACTTCAAATTTATCCTTTTGCGCTACAGGTTGTTCTCCTGTTAATCTTTGATAGTAGTCTACAAAATCCAATCCGCTGAATTTATTGTAATCATGTTCTAATATTTTACCGTGTGCTGATAAACCCATTACTGTACCTGATTTATATAAAGGATTACCTAACAAATAAGATGTAAACCAATCATAAAGTAAACTAGCATATATGGGCTTATCGTGATAGTACTTTTTAATTTTATTGCCTTCTCCTGTAGCAATATAAGAAAATTCCTTAGGAGACCCATCTAAACTGACGCACACTGCACGACCAAAATTACTTGTGTAAAACGAATAACTGCAATGTCCTAAGTGATGATTTATAGCATAATTATTTTTTTCATTTGCATAAGTGTAGACGTACGAACAATTCTTTTTATCTAAGTAGATATTACAATATTGTTTTAATTGATATGCATCATCTTCTTCAAGATAGTTGTCATTATACGCAATGTAGTCAACATGGTCAATTCCATATCTATTCAAAATACTATCTACTAACGGTTTGTAGTTTCCGTTAGTGTGCTTTTTTTGTCTTGTATGTCTTTCTTTTGTAGCAGTACCTAGTAATTCATTGTCCTTAAACAATGCTACACTACCATCGTGACTACCATTTATACCTAATGTATACTCAGTCATAATAACTCTCTAAATGTCCAAAGCCAGCTTGATCTCTAAAATCTTGGTTAAATATTCCTTCTATTTTAAAACTTAATGCCCAGAAAGGTAAACATGTATGTGATCCGTGCCATGCATGATGATTAAAAAATGCACTACGACAATCAACAAGTATAGGATTCCTATCATCATCTAAAACATACATGTCTTTACCTTCTGTCATGTTAAGCCAAAAAAATTCTTGTCTATGTGGATGTGCTACAAACTCACTATCCTTTTGTCCAGTATCTCGATGATATGCTGTAGGCACACCAGGTCGTGTTATTAATAAAGATACTCTACCTAATTTATCAAAACATTTTAAATTTTCTAACCATGTCATCATTGGATCCCAACTTGCAGGCAAATCTTTTCTAAGCTCAATTTGGTTCCAAATTTCTTTAGGTGTTTCTATACTATCGTAACAATTTCCAGTATAACTCCCCGTAGTTGTTAAATCTAAAATCCACATCATAGCTACTGTTTTATTCTTTAATTCTAAACCAAAAAAATCTTGAGGTGTTTTTAAAGACCTGTCTTGATGTTGCCAGTTGCAATTATATTCTTCACCATTTAGTTTCCAAGTACGTTGCCAAGTATTCTGATGTATTAGATTATAACTGTCAACTGTAGCTTGTTCTATATTAGGTAATGTGTTTAAAGGTAACACACTGTCTAAGTTGATATATGGTTTGCCAGCAATCTTTTGCATTATACTTTCCTTATTTCCTTTTTGCGCCAACGGTCATCAAATCTACCTATAATATATAATTCATAAATGTAACGATCATGTTCCATTTGGCGTTTGTCTTTAAATAGCCAATCTTGACCTTTTATTTTAACAATATCTTCACTAGGGGTTCCTGTCCATAGACTATATTTGTCATAGTCTAAAAAATCTTTATAATCTGGATACCATTTGTAAAGATAATCATAAATGTTATTTTTTATAAATGTGTTATGACTGTAAGCAAATTCTGGAAACCTTTGTTCTGCATCTTGTGTTATAACAAATCCAAAATGTTCTTTGTTTTCTATACTATTAAAATAGTGCTCCTTACAATCATTTTTAAAATCTACAAACCATTTTTCTTGTAATAGTTTATTTTCTAAATCTATAAAAAATTTCCTTCTTGATAAAATATTTTTATTATGCAAATTATTCATTGTTTCTTTAACTATTCCATAGTAGTACATAGGAATAAGTAGATTTTTTGCAAAGAATAAACCTTCAAATGTTTCTTGTTTGTTTATTTTGTAATTTCCTACAGCAATAGTATCTGAACTATTATCACCATGATAGTGTCTAGTAAAGCCTTTAATTTCTGCCCATTGTAGATCAAACATTTTGTTGTATTCAAAATCACTAAACTGTGCATTTGAATACTTACTAAGCTGATTGATTTGAAACTTATTAAACACAACAGGCATATCTAAAACTTTATATAATCCTTCTTTAAAGTTTTCTAATGTGTCGCCTGGCATTGGAAAAATTAATTCGGTGTAAACATCAATACCGTCAGCATTCATATCTTGTACAATTTTTGTTAAATCATCTAAATCAAATGCATTTACTCTTTTGATATTTTTTAATGTTTCAGGATTTAAACTTTGTAAACTTAATCCAAAGATACTATCTAGCCCACTTTTGATTAATTTTCTTGCTATACGTAAAACACGGTCTCCTCTAGCCTTACTCCATGTAGGCAGAAATCTTCCTTTCCAACTATATTTTTCTTTAAGTTCTATAAGATAATCTACAAATTCTTCGTCTCTTGGGAGTATACCAAAATTAGCATCTGCTACGTCGACAACATTTATTTTGTTTTTAACAATCCATTCTAACTCTTGAAGTACAACTTCATATTCAAACGTTTTTACTTTTTGATACATCTTAGATCCTATGTCACAAAAAGTGCAACTGTAAGGACAACCTCTATTAGATTCAAATACGCAACGTATACTTGTGGTTTCATCTAATCTGCTTTCTAACATTTTATCAAAAAATCCGTTCAAGTAAGGGCTAGGTATTTCTTCAAAATTAGGATAAGAATGTCCTTCATTAAAAACATTTTTCGTAATTACGCCTTTACAACTATCAAAGTTTTTCCCATTTAAAACTTCTAGCAGTACATCTGACATTACCTTTTCACCGTAATAAGGAATAAGCACATCAACTTCACTATGTTTTTGCATCCATTCAGTTGAATATTCAGGTTCAGGTCCGCCTATAATTACAATACAGTTAGGATAATTTTCCTTTACCCATTTTATTATTTCGTATGTTCTAGCCCAATTCCATACATAACAACTACATATTAACACATCAGGATCTACAATTTGTGGTGTAACATCTTCAGCTTTTTCATTTTGCCAGAAAACTTTTTGTAAATTATAATTTTCTTTAATTGTCTTGTTTAATTGACAGTAACTCCAAATAGTGCCCATAGCTTGTGGCAACACCGCACTAGGAAAGAAATCAGACAACTGTGTTGCATAAACATTAAGCATACTTAAAATGATCCGTGTCTTTCCAAATTTTGTTATTGTCTACTTTTTTAAATAAATTATCAATCCAGTCAAATAAATCCATCATTAATATCCAACGAGGCTCTGTGTCTTCTAGTTTACGAGGAACAGCATGTAACATCCTTGTGTTAAAAATTACAGGACTATCCATAATAAAACTTTCAACAGGATGATTAAATTGATCGTAAAAATATTGTGGACTGTTTTTAAAATCTCCTATTAGAGGAATTCCCATATTTCCCCACTTTCGATGATCTATATGGTTTACTAGTCCGCCTGGATTGACACTACTTAAAAAGAAACTAGGTCTTTTAAATTCTGCATTTAGTCCTTCATAAAGTTCTTTTAGTATAGGAAACTTTTCATACTCTAAAGGCAATTCCTGTATGTTCCATTGCAAGCCATTTTGATCATAACCTTTATTCCATTCGGCTGTTTTTGCATATTCGATAATTTCATCAAATACACTTTTATCATATTGTAAATTTAATTTTCTATGATACCAATTCATTACTTCATCCTATATTGTTCTATCATTGTTTTAAAAAGATCTTTATCAAATTTCAAACAAAACACAATCATAATACAGTCATCTTTCATAGAAAATACACTGTGCCTTTTACTTGCATTAAACCAATACAAATTTCCATTTTCTACTTGCATAAGTTTATCTTCGTACAAAAATTTTAATGTGTACTTACTGCTATTGTTTACAAATGCAATTAATCTTGTATCTTCGTAAGAATAATCCAGCTTGTTTATATCATAATGTTCTGGAAAATATCCTCCTGCGTTTAGTTTTAAGAAATGACATCTTCCTAACCAAGGTTTCCATGGTTCAATAATTTTTTGTAATGCAGGAGATTGTTTGTATACATCCGTATATTCTTTTATGTCCTGATTGTTTATATTAGTATTATGTAATTTATTATATTCATACAAACTATCTAAGTCTGGAATACCACTAAGTTTTCCATCTAAACTTGTAATGCTTAGACCAAATCTATTATTAGGTTTTTTCCTGTTATATGGTTTCCAATCATTAGCAAAAGGCTCAAGTTCTTTCATTATTTCTTTTGCATTAAAAGATTGCATTTCTAGCCAATCGCCCATAGTGTGCAAACGGGCATATGCTTTTTCATCACTCATATAAATTTAATCCTTTTGTTTGTTTTGTTTACTTCCCAATTTACTAGTGTGCCATCTTTTAACTTATCAAAAATATCTTCATATGTATGATGTCTCCAACAACAGCTTAGTATTGCTCTAGTAGGATCTCCTTTATTTTCAACACCGTGAATTTTGGAACCTTTAAATATCCATGGAGCAAATTCATTTGTATCAT